>Ga0209121_10000530_pt1 | contig 40440 bp, 30 predicted proteins | sample Cruoilmetagenom3_FD_187292 | JGI IMG/M metagenome (GOLD analysis project Ga0209121, IMG submission 187292) | Oil polluted marine microbial communities from Coal Oil Point, Santa Barbara, California, USA - Sample 3 (SPAdes) (version 2) | ecosystem: Environmental > Aquatic > Marine > Oil seeps ... | reverse complement strand
ATGACCGAAATCATCGAAGGGATTGAATTCAAGGACGGGATCAAGCAACTTAACCAAGCCGCCTAATCACGCCGTCACCAACTTTCGGGCATAACTCAAAAGTTTGCCCGCAGGCAGTTTTCTCCTTCGTCCATTCGCAAAACGACCAATCTCATTGATGCCAGCACACTGAACACCTCTTCGAGCCCAACAAAAGGAACCCGCCACCGAACCAACCACCTCCCTCCATGCAGAAATCGTGACGCCGCAGAAAAGGCATTCAATCCAGCCGATTTACCCGCATGACAAGGAGGTTCCTCATGCATACCACCACCCATGAAAACAACGCACAGGCTGCGTACGATAGGATCGCGGACACCGAGCGGAATTTGCGCCGTCACGGCCCTGCACTTTGCGATCTGTTCAACGCTTTCGATGCGCCTTCGGGCTTTGATGCGCTCTGCGATCTGCATGGTATTTTCGGGAACCAGCACCCGGATGCCAATGTGATCAAGACAGCGCTTCAGGAGATCGAATGCGCCTTGGCAAAGCAATCGTCGCAGGCAGTAGACACTGCCGCGCGCGACCGGGGTTTCGACGCCTCTGCGGCCTTGCGTTGGCACGGCGCACGCATCAGCGAACTGCATGCGCGGTTCCGCAATGCGGGCTGAAACAGGATTGGGCTGTCAGCTGCTACACGCGGCTCGTCGGGGTTCTGTCCCCGACGGCTGCACTCTCTATAGGGATATCTGCGACATCTCGATGTGGCTTGTGCAGGAATTTCACGTGCCGTTCGTCCATCTTTGGGTGGATCGGCACCCCTTTCAGCAGGGTCGGGAGATCGCCTGTCTCTCAGTGATGCAATGGCAGTACCACCTCGATCTATTGGCAGATGCGGCACGGGAGGCCTTTCTCGCGCTTGGGTACCAGATCGAGGACACGGGTGGTGCTTTGATCCCCTGCCCGTGCTGTGATGGCGAGCATTCGCGACACGAGGTTTTGCGGGCCTACGCATGTGTCAAGACGGCGCTGCGAGCAAGGCAAAGAAACAATAGATAAACCAGACAGTGTATTACAACGAAATGGGGTGGCCTTTGGCCGCCCCATTTACGTTTCAGACATGAAAAGTGGCCATAGATCGAAGGCCATCGGATTACGTCACCTCAGTCGGCGAGCCAATCGCCTTGGCCGAAAGGTGGGGCTACCCCATTCAGCAATGTCGTATCATCGAAGCCGCGCTGTGCCGAATGGTCTACCAAACAGAATATCAGCGGCTTCATGTTTCACGAAGCCACAGTCTGTGCGTTTCTGCTCGGGCGAAATCCCGAATTAGAGGAATCTTTCTTCGAAATTCGTTTTGGCCGCCATTGCTTGCGCCCCATATCTCTTTGGACAGAGTCGAACCTTGGGTATCGCGTTTCAGGTGCAATTAACGAGGAAATCGGGCGTTTCCGCCCGATTGACTTCTTATGCTTGCAAAATGGCTATTCTAACCCGGCCGGTGGCCATTAATTGGTGGTCAGAACATCATACCCGCCCGCGTGCGCCTAACCGCACTTGGAATGGCCGCAGGACGAACAGGTCATGCAGCCCTCGACCATCATCATGCTGAACTGGCCGCAGGACGGGCAAGCCTTGCCGCGCCGCTCGTTTTCCAATCCCACGACCTGCGCCTGCGGGTCGGCTTTCAATCCCATACCCTCGCCTTCGATAAACCCGATGGCGATCATGTGCCGCTCGATCACGCCGCCAATCGCCGCCAGAATCGAGGGGATGTATTTGCCCTGCATCCATGCCCCGCCACGCGGGTCGAACACGGCCTTCAACTCTTCGACCACGAAAGACACATCGCCCCCGCGCCGGAACACGGCCGAGATCATCCGCGTCAGCGCCACGGTCCAGGCGAAATGCTCCATGTTCTTGGAATTGATGAACACCTCGAAGGGGCGGCGATGCCCGCCGATCACGATGTCATTCACCGTCAGATAGATGGCATGTTCGGAATCCGGCCATTTCAATTTATACGTCGCACCGTCCAACTCCTGCGGGCGGTCCAGCGGGTCGGACATATAGATGACATCGGCACCGGTGTCGGCATCGGGTGCCTTCTCGCTCTCCTCGCTGACGCTCAGAACCGACCCCGTCACGTCATTCGGACGGTAGGTGGTGCACCCTTTGCAACCGGTGTCATAGGCGGCCATGTAGACCTCCTTGAACGCCTCGAACGAGATATCCTCGGGGCAGTTGATCGTCTTGGAAATCGACGAATCCACCCATTTCTGCGCCGCCGCCTGCATTTTCACATGATCCAGCGGGGCCAGCGTCTGCGCGTTCACAAAGTAATCGGGCAAAGGCGCATCGCCCATCTTTTCGCGCCACATCTGCACCGCGTAATCCACGACCTCTTCTTCGGTCCGGCTGCCATCCTTCTGCAAGACCTTGCGCTTGTAGGCATAGGCGAACACCGGCTCGATCCCCGAACTGACGTTCCCGGCATACAGCGAAATCGTCCCCGTCGGCGCGATGGATGTCAGCAGCGCGTTGCGAATGCCATGGGTGCGGATCGCATCACGCACATCGTCGTCCATGCCCTGCATCGCACCGCTGGCCAGATAGGCATCGGCGTCGAACAAGGGGAACGCGCCCTTTTCCTTCGCCAAATCCACCGAGGCCAGATACGCGGCGCGAGCGATCGCGTGCAGCCAATCCTCCGTCTGACGCGCCGCCTCGTCCGACCCATAGCGCAGGCCAACCATCAGCAATGCATCGGCAAGGCCGGTGACACCCAACCCGATCCGGCGCTTGGCCGCCGCTTCGCGGGCCTGCTCCTGCAACGGGAAATTCGATGCGTCCACCACGTTGTCCATCATCCGCACGGCAACGCGCACCAGTTCGTCCAGCGCATCCGCATCCAGTTCCGCGCCCGCCTCAAACGGCTGCGCGACCAGCCGCGCAAGGTTGATCGACCCCAGCAGACACGCGCCATAGGGCGGCAGGGGCTGCTCGCCGCAGGGGTTCGTCGCCGCGATCGTCTCGCAATAGGACAGGTTGTTGGCCGCGTTGATCCGGTCGATGAAAATCACACCGGGCTCCGCGAAATCATAGGTGGACTGCATGATGCGGTTCCACAGGTCGCGCGCTTGCAGCGTGTGGTAAATCTTGCCGTCGAACTGCAATTCCCACGGCCCGTCCGCCTTCACGGCCTCCATGAAATCATCCGTCACCAGAACCGACAGGTTGAAATTGCGCAGCCGCGCCGGGTCCGATTTGGCGGTGATGAACTGTTCCACATCGGGGTGGTCGCAGCGCATGGTCGCCATCATCGCCCCACGGCGTGACCCCGCCGACATGATCGTGCGGCACATCGCGTCCCACACATCCATGAACGACAACGGACCCGAGGCATCCGCCGACACGCCCTTCACATCCGCGCCCTTGGGCCGGATGGTGCTGAAATCGTAGCCGATCCCGCCGCCCTGCTGCATGGTCAGGGCCGCCTCTTTCAGCATGTCGAAAATGCCGCCCATGCTGTCGGGGATCGTGCCCATGACGAAACAGTTGAACAGGGTGACGCTACGTTCCGTGCCCGCACCCACCGTGATCCGGCCCGCGGGCAGGTATTTGAAATCCTCAAGCGCGTCGAAAAATACCTCTTCCCACTTCGCGCTGTCTTCCTCGATCTCGGCCAGCGACCGGGCGATTCGCCGCCAGCTGTCCTCGACCGTGCGGTCGATCGCGGTCCCATCGGCCTTCTTGAACCGGTATTTCATGTCCCAAATCTGCTCGGAAATAGGGGCGGCAAAACGGCTCATGTGGTCGTCCTCGGATAGGTGTCAGGGTCTTTGCGGAAGGCTTTCCACCATACGCGCTGATGGTGCAAGGGTCAAACTTGATCTGGCGCGATCAAGCCCTATGATCCGCAATATCTAGTCCGAGGCACCAATGACCAACCCCCTGCACATCCTCAAGCTATCCGTCGGCACCGAATGCGTCGATGACCTGCTTGCGTGGCAGGACCAATACCGCCGCAAATATACCGATGGCCTGCCCCGCCACGTCACCCGCATGTGGCCCAAACGGGCCGAGGAAATCCTGAACGGCGGTTCGATCTACTGGGTCATCAAGGGGCAGATCCTGTGCCGCCAGCCCATCCTTGGCCTGACCGAGGTGGACCGCGGTGACGGCATCCGCCGCTGCGGAATCGTGCTGGACCCCGAGGTGATCCGCACCACCGCCGCCCCCCGCCGCCCCTTTCAGGGCTGGCGCTACCTCAAACCCGAAGACGCCCCCGTGGACCTCCCGAAAGGCCGCGAGGAAGAAGAGGCGCTTCCGGCGGAACTGTCGGCCGCACTGGCGGAAATCGGACTGCTTTGATGCAGGGGTGAACAGCGACTGCCCCGGCACAAGACGGGCAAACCTGATCTTCTGGCGGCAACCTTGGTGCGATGCCCCGCCTATGACTGCTGGGCCTTTTTCCCCTTTCTTGCCAAACCCAGGTCGGCAAGGATCACATAAAGGGCGGGCAGAACGAGAAGCACCAGCACCGTAGAGGTCAGAAGGCCGAAGACCACCGAGATAACCAGCGGCTTTAGCGTTTGGGCTTGGGTCGAGGTCTCGGCCAGAAGCGGCGCCATGCCAAGGATCGTGGTCGAAACGGATACGAATATGGGACGGAACCGCGCGCGCACAGCCGCCCCTGCCGCCTTTGCCACGACCACGCCCTTGCCCATTTCGCGCCGGATCACCTCGACCAACAGGATCGCGTTGTTCACGACGATCCCCGCCAGCGACGCTGCCCCGACAAGCGAAGGCATCGAGATGTTGTAACCCATCAGCACATGCCCCCAGATCACGCCCAGAAAAGCAAGCGGGATGGCCATCATGACGATGACCGGTTCGACATAACTGCGGAACTGGAAGGACAGGATGATGTAGACCCCGACGATCCCGATCAGAAACCCGCGCAGGATCGACCCCACGGTTTCTGCCGAATTGGCGGCCTGGCCGGCGATTTCGAAATCCAGGCCCGGCGTCCTGGCCGCAAGATCGGGAAGAAACCCGTCCCGCATCCGGGCGGTGATTGCATCGGCATTGCCGATCCGTCCGTCCACATCCGCCTGAACCGTCAGCGTGCGCAGCCCGTTGCGCCGTGTGATCGTGGACCAGCCGCGCGCCTCATTCGTTTCGACCACGGCGCCAAGAGGCACGGCAGTTCCGTCAGGCAGCGCAATGGTGAAATCGTCCAGATCGGCACGGGCATTGCGATCACCGTCTGAAAGCTGCACCAGCACTTCGAAAGGAAGGTCGCCCTGACGGACATCCGCCAACCGGGTGCCCAGATAGGCGGCGCGCAACTGTCCGGCGACGGTCGCGGCGGTCAGGCCAAGGGTGCGGGCGCCCGGCGCCAGGTGCAGCCGCAATTCCGGCTTGCCGGGGCGCTGGTCAAGCAGGGCATTGCGCACCCCGGTATAGCTTTGCAACTCGGTCAGGGTTGCACGGCCTGCGGTCTCCAATACATCAAGATCGGGATGCGACAGGCGCAGTTCCACCGCGATCCCTTGTGGCCCCATTCCCGGTTCGGTCATGATCAGCGATGTCACCCCGGGCAAAGGCCCGATCTCCTCGCGCCATGCGCCGATCAACTCGTCAAGCGTGGTGTTCCGAATCTCGGCGGACAGCAAATCGGTCGAAACGGTTGCGACATGCGGGCCGGTTTCCCCGGCAGACAGGTTGCGGCCCATCCTGGTGATTGTCCGCTGCACCAAAGCCTTCGCTTCGGGCTGATCGGGGGACAGATCGGCATTCACGCGGGCCAGTGCCCTTTCGACCTGCGCCACGGCGGCTTCGGTGCGGCCAAGCGACGTGCCAGCGGGCAACATCAGCCGCGCCTCCAACACATCCCCGTCGATGTCCGGCATGGCATCGCGCTTGACGACACCGCCGCGTAGCGCGCCGACGGTGGCGATCAGCGCGCCAACGGCCAGCCCAAGAACAAGCCAGCGCAGACCGATAGAGGCATCTGCCAAACGTCCGATCCCCTGATCGCGCAGCTTGGCGAAACCCGCATCCAGGCCCGCCCGAAACCGTGATGGCGGTTTCTGCATCGCGCGCAGCCCCCCCTTGAGGTGATGCGGCAGGATCAGGAAAGCCTCGATAAGGCTCGCTGCCAGGGCCGCAAGAAGAACCAGCGGCAGAACTTCGAGAACCGCACCCAAATCACCGGACAAAAACGACAGCGGAAAAAAGACCGAAAGCGTGGTCAGGAATGACGACATGACGCCGGGGGCAACCGCCATCACACCGGCGGTCACAGATTGCACGCTTACACCTTCGGCAGCATGAACCGCGATGGAATCGGACAGCACGATGGAATCGTCCATCACGATCCCGATCGCCATCAAAAGCGCGACCAGCGTGATCATGTTCAGGCTCAGCCCCGTCAGCGCCATCCACACAAATGCGCCCAAAAATGCGACGGGAAGCCCCATCGCCGCCCAGATCGCAAAGCCGGGACGAAAGAACAGGCTCATCACGATCACGACAAGACCAAGGCCCATCAACCCGTTTCGAACCAGCATCGCCAGCCGGTCGCGGATGATTGAGGTCACGTCCTGCACCACCTCGACCTGAACCGTCGCGGGCAGCCGCGCAGTTTCATCCGCGACCAGGGATTGCACACTGTCAAGCGCGCGCAGCGCGTCAGCATCAAGCGGTTTGTGAATATCCAGCAGGACGGCAGGCTGGTCATTGAGCCGCGCACGTTCTTCCGCAGGTTCGAACGTCTCCGTGATCCGTGCGACTTCACCAAGCGTCAGGACTGCGCCGTCCTCCAGCGTCAGAACCGGAAGATCCGAAAGGGCCACGATGCTGCGCGCTTCGGCCGTAAATCGCAGGGTCAGATCAGCGGCCGAAGATTCGATCCGGCCCGCAGGCAGATCAAGGCTCTGCGCCCCGATGACCTGCGCCAGCCCTTCTGCGGTCAACCCGTGCTTCGCCAGCACGGCACGATCAGGCAGGATGGAAAGCGTCCGCGCCCCCAGTCCCGATGAAATCACGCGCGCCACATCGGGCAGCCCGGAAAGCCGGTCGGACAGCGCATCGGCATAAAGGTCAAGCTGCGCGATCGGCAAGTCCCCCGACACCGCCACCGAGGTCACAAGATCCGTGCGGTGCAGCTCGCGTACGGTGGCGATATCAGCGCGCGGCGGAAAGGTGTCGATGGCGGAAACTTCGGTTCGCAAGCTGTTGACGAACCGCAGCGGATCACCGGCCGGTTCCATCGTCGCCACGGCCCGCGCCATATTGTCTTGTGCGACACAGTTCAGGGTTTCCAGGTTTTCAACACCCTGAACCGCATCCCAGAGAGGCGCGCAGATGGCGGTTTCGACATCGCCCGCGGCCGCGCCGCGATAGGGCACGGTGATCTCTGCCTCGACAGGCCGGAAATCGGGAAAGGTCTCGCGCAGCAGGGTCGGCGCGGCGAATGATCCCGCTGCCAGAAAGACCAGAAGCAAAAGATTGGCGGCAGTCGGATGGCCAGCAAACCAACGGATCATTGCGCAACCTCATCCGGTTCAGCCTGGCCTTGACCGTCCGCTGTCACGGGGTGCAACCGCATCCCCGGCAAGGCGGGGGCGATGGCATCAAGTATGACCTTCTCGCCCGCCGCAACGCCTGCACGAATGACAACCACCCCGTCCTGACGAAACGCCGGAACGACCGGCCGCAGTTCAAGGCGGTTATCATCGGTGACAAGATACAGGCTCTGCCCGTGCAGCGCCGACCTGGGCACGACAATCGCCTGGCTCAGCGGCGCTCCGGTCAGGGCGACCTCGACCTGCATATTCGGCACCAGCGGAAGGCGCAGGGGCGGATTCGCGTCGGAATAAGGGTTTTCGACCGTAACCACGACAGGCACGGTGCGTGCGCGGGGATCCAGGGCAGCTTCGACCCGGCTGACCGTTGCGGTCCAGGTTTGGGCCGGGTCGATCAGCGGATGAAGCTGCGCCGTCATCCGCTTCGATGGCCCTTCCCCGATGGCTGTCAGTGCATCGCTGACCAGTTCACCCTGACCAAGAAGCCGCTGAAACGCGGGCATCGGCACCTGAACCACCACTTCGGCGCGATCGACACTGTTTCCTTGCACCAACATCTGCCCCACAGACACGGATTGATAAAGCTCCACGTTCACCGATCCAACGCGCAGGTCGAAAGGCGCGACCACAACGGTCTGGTCAAGATCACGCCGCGCGCGGGCGATGGTGGCCTTGGTGCGGGCCTGTTGCGCGACAAGGCGGGCAAGACGGGCCGGGATCAGATCAAGACTGTTTTGCAGTTCCATAACGGTGCGGCGATTTTGCAGGACCATTTTCTCGGCCTCGTCGGCGCGCGTCTTGGGGTTGATCCCCTGGGCCACAAGGTTACGAACCCGCGTCTGGTCGGCCTCGGCGAGGCGCAGCCGCTCCGCCTCCAGATCAAGCACGCGGCGGGTATTTCCACGCTCCGCCTCGATCTGCTTGGCCTCGGCGGCAAGCGCGTCAAGGTCGGCTTCGCCTTGGGCGATGGCCAGTTCGTAATCGGATGGATCGATTTTCAGAACATCCGTTCCGGCCCTGACCAGACGCCCCGCTTCCAGGTCGGGATGGCGCCAGATCACCTCACCGCGCACTTCCGCAACCGCGGCCCAGGTTTCGGCGGCACGTATGCTGCCCCACCCGCGCACCACCGGCGCAATCTCTTGTGCCTCCAGGGTTGCGACCCGCACGGCCATAGCTGCCTCGCCCCCGTCCTCTTGCGCGGGACCGGTAGCCGTCGAGATCAGGAAAGCCGCCGTCGCGGCCCCCAGAAGAACCGGCGGAAGGGCAAGTAATGCAGACAGGCGGGCCATGATTTTTCCTCGGTCAGCTGTATCGAAAACTTAAATCTCAATCGGTTGCGATTCCCTGCCCGCGCCATGCGCAAAGCTCCGCAATTTCCTTACCGGATCAATACCGGCGCAGCGGGCATCCCATGCACCCATGATGTTAGCATTGAAAAGATGTCGCTGCGCAATCAACAGGGCGGCGCGCAAATGCAGGCCGATGTGCGGGCGGGAATATCCGGCAATAATCATGCTTCAATCATCCTTTCAAAATCCCGCTAAGAGGCCGGCTTTGATCCCGCTTGGATGGTGTGACGGCTTATGTTAGTTAGCAATCACTTACAAGAGGTGGAAATGCAAAACCGGAAACGCGCCCCCGATCGAAAATCCGAAATTGTCGCCGCCCTTTTGGTTCTGGCCGACCGGATCGGACCGGACCGGCTGACAACAAATGACATCGCGCGTGAGGTGGGCGTGACGCAGGCTGCTATCTTCCGCCATTTTCCAACCAAGGCCGCGCTTTGGGCCGCAGCCGGTGAAACCCTGTCCGAAAGGCTGACAACCAGCTGGGCAGCGGCAAAAAACCGACATGCCGCGCCACAAGCCCAACTTCAGGCTCTGATCCACGCCCAGTTGGGCCAGATCGCAAGCTGTCCGGCGCTGCCGGCGATCTTGCATTCGCGTGAATTGAACGTAGATAACCCGGCCCTGCGCGCGACGGTTCAGGACATCTTGATGCAGTTTCAGGGTGAACTGGTCGATGCGTTGCAAAAGATGGCGCAAAGCGTCGATATGGCGCCCGAACTGGACCCAAAAGATGCGGCGGTGTTTCTCACCTCTTTGGTTCAGGGGCTTGCAATCCGCTGGAGCTTGGGCGCACGGAATTTCGATCTCGTGGCAGAGGGTATGCGTTTGTTCGACGTGCAACTTGCGCTTTTCATGCAGTCGGCACAGGTCGCCGGTATGTCCGAGGGGTGAGACGATATAGGCACCGGTGGTTTTGTGGTGCGGCTGCCCGGCATTACGGTTCCGGCACAGGGCCGTCGCGGTGCAGCAAATGCTTGCCTGAAAGACCGCTCAAACGCCACCTTCGTTCCGGCTTGTATTCCGCTCTCGGGACGCGAACCTTACCCAGCCAGTTAAGATTCCACGATCAGCCCCCCCGAAACATACGAAACCACATAAAATGATGGTTTTTCATACGGTTTTTCGTGGCGTATCCGTGTCCGCGAAATCAGGTCGAACAGCCTGACCTCAGTCCACCTTCAAAAGCTGCAAAAGCTGTTTCATGGTCTTGCGATCCGCGTCTTCCATCGGCGCTTTGCGCGAACGGAATAGCGTGGCCTGCGATTTCAGGATCAGCCCGTCATCCAGCAATTTCAAATGGTTAGCCCGCAACGTATCGCCGGTCGAGGTAATGTCCGCCACGGCCTCGGCGGTCTCGTTCTTGACGGTGCCTTCGGTCGCGCCCTGACTGTCAACCAGCGCGTAATCCGCCACCCCCTGTTCGCGCAGAAACTCGCGCACAAGGCGGTGATATTTGGTGGCAATTCTCAAACGAAATCCGTGACTTAGCCGAAATCGCGCGGCGGCGGCATCCAGGTCATCCACCCCGTTCACATCGACCCAGAAAGTCGGCACGGCAATGATCAGATCGGCATGGCCAAACCCCAGTTCGGCCAGCTCCTCGACCTGCTGCTCCCAATGCGCCAACTTCTCGCGGATCAGGTCGGTGCCGGTCACCCCCAGATGGATGCGCCCGGCCTGCAATTCGCGCGGAATTTCCCCTGCGGACAGCAGGACAAGTTCAACATTATCAATACCTTGCACGCGCCCCGCATATTCGCGTTCATTGCCCGTCCGCGACAGGTCCACGCCCCGTTCGCCGAACCATTCAAAGGTCTTTTCCATCAGCCGACCCTTGGACGGCACACCCAGTTTGATGCTCATGGGACGCCCCCCAATTCGACGACCAAACCAGGCCGGATCACTCCGCCCACGGCCGGTATTTCCGCGCCCTGCCCCAGTTGCCGCGTCAGCGCGTCATAGCGCCCGCCGCTGGCGATGGGCGGCAGGTCAGCTCGATTTTCTGCATAGAATCCAAAGACAAAGCCATCGTAATATTCCATCGACGATCGGCCATAGCTGGCCTCGAAGTCAAGCGTTTGCACATTCACACCACGCGCGTCCATCGCCTCCATCCGCTCAGCCAAACGCGTCACCGCCACGTTGATCGAGGGCATATCCACCGCAATATCCCGCAGCATTTCCAACGCGTTGGGCGCGGATTCACGAACGCTCAGGATCGCGTCCAGCAGCTCCACCTCGCCCGCGCTGATCGGTGGTGCCAGCGCATCCTCGCGCAGCGTGGCGATACGTTCGGCCACTTCTTCGGGGCTGCGCAAACCGATCACAGGCCCGGCAGCGCCCATCGGGTTTTCACTGGAAATCAGTGCCTTACGGCTAACCGGCATCTCGGCCCGCCCCGAATAACGGTCGATCAAAGCGCGAAACCGGCGCGGCCGCCAGATGTGTCGCCGCAACGCCGCCTTGCGCCGCGCGGTGGTGTCCAATCCTTCTACCGCTGCCATCAGAATGCCGATATCCCCCGTCGCCGCGCGCAGAGGCAGACCTGCCAAGGCATTGGAAATAAGGCTAAAAACCTCGGCATCCGCCGCGGCGGGATTGTCGCGGTCGAACACTTCATAGCCGACTTGCAGGTATTCGTTGGCGCGATCCTCGTCCAACTCCTGCCGCCGGAACACTTCGCCGGAATAGGTATAGCGCGCTGGTTCCGCCCCGTGCGCCATGTGCATCTGCACCACCGGCACGGTGAAATCGGGGCGTAGCATCTGCTCGCCGCGCAGCGCATCGCTGGTTACATAGGCGCGCCCGCGAATATCCTCGCCATAAAGGTCCAGCAGCACCTCGGCCGGTTGCAGGATCGAGGTTTCAACCACCTGCGCCCCTTGCGCCACGAACAGCGCCTGAAGCCGTGCGGCTTCGGCCCGGACGGCCAACCGCTCAGGCATCGTCGCCCCCATAGGTGGCCAGAATTTCACGCACCTTTTCAAGCATTTGATCGCGCGGCACCTCGTATTGGCTTGGCCGCTCCTTCCATTCTTCAAGCGTCGCGTTTTCGGCGATTTTGGCGCCAAGGATCAGATCCTTGATCTGCACCACGCCGCGCTCTTTCTCATCACCGCCCTGGATGATCGCGATGGGCGAAGCACGCTTGTCCGCGTATTTCAACTGGTTGCCAAAATTCTTGGGATTGCCCAGATACACCTCGGCCCGCTGGCCCGCGCGGCGCAGTTCGGTCGCCATGTCCTGATAGTCGGCCATGCGGTCGCGATCCATCACGGTAACAACGACCGGCCCTTCGGTGGCCGTGTCGGTCCGGCCCTTGGCGTGCAGCGCGGCCAGCAGCCGGTCAACCCCGATCGACACACCCGTCGCGGGCACCGCCTGACCGGTGAACCGCTTGACCAGATCGTCATAGCGCCCCCCGCCCGAAACCGAGCCAAACTGGCGTTTGCGGCCCTTTTCGTCAAGGATTTCAAAGGTAAGCTCTGCCTCGAACACGGGTCCGGTGTAGTAACCCAGCCCGCGCACAACGCTTGGATCAATCTCGATCCGGTCGGGGCCATAGCCTTGGGCTGCGACCAGTTCGGCAATGGTTTCAAGCTCTTGCACACCCTCGGCCCCGATCTGCGACGCGCCGACAGCGGCACGCAGATTGGTCAGCGTTTCCACAGCATCGCCCCCCTTAGAGGTCAGGAAGGCCAGCACCGGCGCGGCCTGATCATCGGACAGGCCAACCCCATCGATATATGCACCCGAGGCATCGAGCCGCCCCTTGCCCAGCAATTCGCGTACGCCGGACTCGCCCACCTTGTCGAACTTGTCGATGGTGCGCAGAACCGCATCGCGCTGCGCGCCCTCTTCCAGGCCCATCACCTCCAGCACGCCGTTCAGAACCTTGCGGTTGTTAACGCGGATCACATAGTCGCCACGGGGGATACCGACCTCTTCCAGACAGTCGGCCAGCATGGCGCAAATCTCGGCATCGGCCGCCACGCTCGGCGCGCCTACCGTATCGGCATCGCATTGATAAAACTGACGAAACCGCCCCGGCCCCGGCTTTTCATTGCGCCAGACCGGCCCCATGGCATAGCGCCGGTAAGGGGTGGGCAAATCATTGCGGTGCTGGGCATAAACACGTGCAAGCGGGGCGGTCAGATCATAGCGCAGGGCCAGCCAGTCGCCGTGGCCATCCTCATCGGATTCCTGCCAGGCGAACACGCCCTCGTTCGGGCGGTCCACGTCGGGCAGGAACTTGCCCAATGCCTCGACCGTTTCGACCGCGCTGCTTTCCAATGCGTCAAAGCCGTAGCGATGGTAAACCGCCGCGATTTTTTGCAGCATCTCGGCGCGTTCGGTCACTTCGGCACCGAAATAATCACGGAAACCCTTGGGCGTTTCTGCCTTGGGGCGCGGGGCTTTTTTCTGCTTGGCCATGGCTTTGGTCCTTGCGGATGGGCGTTGGCCTTGCCTCTACCGGAAGGGGGCCAAAGGGGCAAGCGGGCTTGGCCCCTTGGCCCGGCATGCCGTGCCGTGATATGGGCAGATCAACCTTGAGGGAACTGCACATGCAAGAGATCGAAGAGAAGTTGGCCCACCTGATCCGCACCGTTGACGAGCTATCCGACACGGTGGCCAAGCAACAGACGGAAATCGATGTGCTGACCCGCCGTGTTCACATGCTGATGCAGCGCGAGGGAGAGAGGGAGGCTGCGACCGGCGGCGGCATCCACCTGGGCGACGAGCGCCCGCCGCACTGGTAAGCCACTAATGCGTAACGGTTATTTCGACTTCATATCCTGCGCGACCAGCGCCCCGTCATGCAGCAGGATATCGGCCCACCGGGCATTGTCGCCAAAGCGTTCATAGACCGACAGGAACACCGTATCGCGCGACAGTTTCGACATTTTTGCGCCGCACGGCTTGTTCTTGCCCACGCGGCAGACCTGCGATTTGATCGCCTCGTAGGCGCGGTCGGTGTCGGAATAGGGCTGTGTCTTGGCGGGCAGGCCATAGCGCAGGGTTTCATGCATTTCCGCCCCGCCGAACAGGGCAAGGGCCGCGGTGAACTGGCGTGCGCAGCCATCGGGGAACCCGGTCAGCAGAAAGCTGCGCGTGGCGCTTGACCTTGGCGCGGTGTCATACAGGCGGTATTGCGGGCTGCGTTCAGGATAGCGGGCGACCTCTTTGCCCATGGCCTTGGGGTTGCCGTCGCACATGCGGGCAATCTGGCCATAGGGCAGCAGCGTGCCGGCGGGCACCTGCGCCGCATCGGGGGCATTAGGGTCAATCGGTTTGGGCTTGCGGCCGAACAATCCACCAAACGGTTTCTGGCGCGGTTGTGCCAAGGGTTCGGGGCTTTCCCCGGGCAAGACCGGCGCAAGAGAAGCAGTTTGGATTGGCGCGGCCTCTGGCGCCGGTTCCTTGCCGGCTTTCAGGAACCCGAACAGCCCTTTGTGCTGTGCCGGTTCTTTCCCCGGTTGCGTCTCTGCCAAAGGTTTATCGGTCGCCGCTACCTGTGGCTGCGCGACCTCCATCGTTGCAACGGTCGGATCTTCGGGCGCGTTCTTTTCCGCGCGCAGGCGGGCGAACAGACCCCTCGGTTTTTCCTGCACCGCTGCGGGGGCGGACGCGCCGGTTTCTTCCGGCCCGTTGGCTTCCGCCACGGCGGCATCGGCATCTGTGGGCGCGGGTTTCACGGCCCAGTTCCGCCCCAACACACGCGAGAAAAGGCCACCTTTTTCAGTCACATAGGGTTCAGGTGCGGCGGCCATGGCGGGGGCATCAAGGCTCTCTGCCCCCTCGCTCACTTCAACCTCGGACAGGCGTTCCACCCTATCGAGAGGGGAGGAGCAGGAAACGGCAAAGCATAGCGCCGCGAACGCCAGCCCCGTCGCCTTACCATTCGCGGATCGCACCATGAACTGTCCCCTCACCCGTGATGGGGCAACGACTAACCCAACATCCACGCGCGTTCAAACGTCCAGTCACAGACGCGACATAACGGCATGACCGCGCCTATACTTCCTGCACGTCCAGCACGCCGCCAAGGGATTTGATCGCGCCCTTGATCTGCGGATTTATGGGGAAGTCGGCGCCTGCGTCGATTTCCACCTCGCCGGGCAGCGACGGGTTGATCAGGCAGAACTGGATCGGGCCACGCCCTACCCCGCGCGCGGCCTCTTTCGCGCCTTCCAGCACGGCGGCGATGGCGGAAATCGCCTCTGCCTCGTCCACGAAAATCTTCAGCCCTGAACTGCCCGCATCGGCGACCACCGCATCAATCGGCGCGACCGAGCGGCCAATCGGGTCGAACTGGCCCTCGTTGAACTTGGCCTCCATGGTCATGACAACCTGATTGGTGCCATCGAACACCTGCCGGATGCGGTCGAAATCATCGGGGAACAGGGCCATGCCCGCGACCTGCCCCGTGGGGTCGGACACGTTCATGCGAAAGAACCGCGTGCCGCGCCCGGATTTACGCTCTTGCAGGCCGGACACCATGACGCCGACCCTGCCGATCACCGCGCCCTTCATTTCCGCCTGCTGGCGCAGTTCCTCCAAGGTCAGGATTTTCTTGCGGCGCAGGGCGGGCAGGTAGTCGTCCAGCGGGTGGCCGGACAGGTAGAACCCGATAGCCTTGTGTTCCTCGGCCAGGCGGTCCACGGGCATCCAGTCCTCGACCGGGGCGATACGCGGTTCGGGCAGGTCGTCGCCTGCCTCGCCGAACAGCGACACCTGGTTGCTGGCGCGCTGTTCGTGGATCGCGGCGGAATATTGCACCAACCCTTCCAATGCCTCGAACACGCGGCGGCGGTTCGGGTCCAGCTGGTCGAACGCACCGGCGCGGGCCAGCATTTCAAGCGGCCGTTTGCCGACCCGTTTCAAATCGACGCGGCGGGCAAAATCGAACAGCGTGGCATAGGGCTTTTCCTGCCCTTCGACCTTGCGCGCATCGGTTATCAGGCGCATCGCCTCCAGCCCGACGTTCTTCAGCGCGCCCAGCGCATAGACCAGTTTCTGATCGACCACATCGAAGGTGGGCAAAGATCGGTTCACGCAGGGAGGCACGATTTCCACATCCATCCCGCGCCGGACTTCTTCGGCGTAGATCGACAGCTTTTCGGTCAGGTGGATATCGCAATTCATCACGCCAGCCATGAATTCAACCGGGTGGTTCGCCTTCAGCCAGCCGGTCTGGTAGCTGACGACCGCATAAGCCGCGGCGTGAGATTTGTTGAACCCGTAGTTGGCGAACTTTTCCAGAAGATCGAAGACTTCGCTGGCCTTCTTTTTCGGCACGCCATTTTCCGCAGCGCCCTTTTCGAATTTGGGGCGTTCGGCGTCCATCGCCTCCTTGATCTTCTTACCCATGGCGCGGCGCAGCAGATCCGCGCCGCCAAGCGAATAGCCCGCCATGACCTGCGCGATCTGCATCACCTGTTCCTGATAGACGATAATGCCCTGGGTTTCCTCAAGGATATGGTCGATCAGCGGGTGGACGGATTCGCGTTCCTTGACCCCGTTCTTTACCTCGCAATAGGTCGGGATATTTTCCATCGGGCCGGGGCGATACAGCGCCACAAGCGCCACGATATCCTCGATGCAGGTGGGTTTCATCCGCCGCAGCGCATCCATCATGCCGCTGGATTCCACCTGGAACACGGCCACCGTCTTGGCCGAGGCGTACAGCTTATAGGTCGGTTCATCATCCAGCGGGATCGCGCCGATGTCGTCCACCGCGCCTTCGGGCGGCTGGTATAGCTGGCTGCCATCCGGCCCGATATGCAGATGCCGCCCGTTCTTCTTGATCAGGTCCACGGCGTTCTGGATCACGGTCAGGGTTTTCAGACCCAGAAAGTCGAACTTCACCAGACCCGCCTGTTCGACCCATTTCATGTTGAACTGGGTCGCGGGCATGTCGGACCGCGGGTCTTGATACAAGGGCACCAGCCGGTCCAAAGGCCGGTCACCGATCACCACCCCCGCCGCATGGGTCGAGGCGTTGCGCAGCAGACCTTCGACTTGCTGGCCATAATCCAGCAGCCGGGCGACCACTTCTTCGTTACGGGCCGCTTCGCGCAGGCGTTCTTCTTGCGCCAATGCTTCGGAGATCGAGACCGGCTTGACCCCTTCCACGGGGATCATTTTCGACAGCCGGTCCACCTGCCCGTATGGCATTTGCAAAACGCGGCCGATGTCGCGCACGGCGGCCTTGGACAACAGCGCACCGAAGGTGATGATCTGCCCCACCTTGTCGCGGCCGTATTTTTCCTGAACGTATTGAATCACCTCTTCGCGGCGATCCATGCAAAAGTCGATATCGAAGTCGGGCATGGATACCCGTTCGGGGTTCAGGAACCGTTCGAACAGCAGGGAATAGCGCAGCGGATCAAGGTCGGTGATGGTCAGCGCATAAGCAACCAGCGACCCCGCACCAGACCCCCGTCCCGGCCCCACCGGGATGCCATTGTCCTTACCCCATTTGATAAAGTCGGCCACGATCAGAAAGTAGCCGGGAAAGCCCATGCCTTCGATGATGCCCAGTTCGAATTCCAGCCGTTTCTCGTAATCCTCGACGGGGGCGGCGTGGGGGATGACCTTCAGCCGGGCCTCAAGCCCTTCCTTGGCCTGACGGCGCAGTTCCTGAACCTCGTCATCGGCGAATTTCGGCAGGATCGGGTCGCGGCGATAGGTCTGGAAAGCGCAGCGTTTGGCGATTTCGACGGTGTTCTGGATCGCTTCGGGCAGGTCCGCGAACAGGGCCACCATTTCCTGCTGCGATTTGAAATAATGCTGGGCGGTCAGGCGGCGGCGCGGCTGTGACTGGTCCACATATGCGCCTTCCGCGATGCAGATCAGCGCATCATGCGCCTCGTACATATCGGGTTTGGGGAAATAGACATCGTTGGTGGCAACCAGGGGCAGCCCCATGTCATAGGCCATTTCCACGAAATGCTGTTCGGTCAGGCGCTCGGCTTCGGGTTTGCCATCCTCGCCCGGATGGCGCTGGATTTCGACATAAAGCCGCGAGGGGTAGAACCCCGCCAAGCTGCGCATCAGATCGCGCGCTTTATCCTGCTGACCGTTGCGCAGCAGCCGCCCCACCGGCCCGTCCGGCCCGCCGGACAGGCAGATCAGCCCCGCCGAAAACGCCTCCAGTTCGGCCAACGTGACCTGCGGCAACTGCCCGCCCTTGTCCACGTAAAGACAGGTGTTCAGCCGCATCAGGTTTTCATAGCCTTCCTCGGTCTGGGCCAGAAGGACAATGGGCGCAGGCGCAATCGGGCGATCCCCCGGCGCCGCTTCGGCATAGGTCATATCGACTTGGCAGCCGACGATCGGCTGGATGCCCGCGCCGCTGGCCGTCACCGAAAATTCCAATGCCGAGAACAGGTTATTGCTGTCCGTCACGGCAACGGCTGGCATCTCCATCTTCTCGCACAGGGCGGGCAGCTTTTTCAGCCGCATCGCCCCCTCAAGCAGGGAGTATTCGGTATGGACACGCAGGTGGATGAATTTCGGCTCGCTCATGGCGGCACTCTAGCTTAGGGGCGCGGGGCCGGAAAGGGGTTACGGGCCTGCCGTGGCGACCGGCGCGCAGCCAATGATACGGCCCTTGAAATAGGGGGCGAAACTTCCGTCGATCATATAACCGACCTCGCCTTGGTGGGGGATACGCCTGCCGCAGGTTTCCCGATGGTCACCGAACACGCCGCGCCAGTCGCGCAGCACGGTTTTACCAGCCTCAATGGCGGGGCGGTTCCTGGCCGTGACCTCAACGACATCACCTTTTTCCAAGCGGAACTGCACCGCGACATCGTTCAGGCGTACGGTCCAGTGTTCGGGGTCATGCACCTGCCATTCCAAGGCGCGGTTCAGGGCGATGGCATCAGGCGCCCAGGGCAGTTCGGCCAGATAGCGCATCACTTCGGCACGGTCCACATCCGCCCCCGTGGCGCGGGCGATGCGGATGGCCGCGAACAGGCGCACCTCCAGCAGGCCGCGCCCGTCTGCATAGCTGTCCAGCACCCGCATGATGCCCTGTTGCGCGATCCATGCGAAACCGGCACGCCCCGCGCCGATCACCTGCGTCGCGCTCAGCGGCTTCCAGCCAAGGCCGAGTTTCAGTTCCATGCTGGCGGATTGTGTCAGGCGTAGCGCCGGGGCCGGACGTGTCTGCCCCAAGGCGCGGGCCAGGTAGGCGGCGACCTCGGACGGCAGGTCGGTGCGCGCGCCGGCCTGCGGCTGCGCCTGCACACGCGCCACTGTCCCATGCGTCACGCGGTAAAAGCGCCACGCGCCCCAACCGACGAAAATGGCAGCCAACCCCAACAGGGCAAGAAGTGTCACGACAATCTTCATGCATCAATGATACCACGGCGACGCGCCGCGAAAATGCGCTGCATCAAGCCGCCCAAATCGCGGGCATTGCCCCCCGCCTGCCTAAATGACTTGCAGCTTTTGCTTGCCAAACCCGCCTTGTGCCTGCTTGACTGGGCCAAAGCCCGCGCCTTTTCTACGCCGCATCGAGGGGGCGCTTTGCAGGGCCAAAACCATGGTAAGGCGGCAGGACGACCCCTTTGGACATCACCTTTCTTCTGAACGGAGAGAGCCTGACCATCACGGATGCGGACCCGACCGTCACCGTGCTGGACTGGCTGCGCGAGGCCGGGCTTGTCGGCACCAAGGAAGGCTGCAACGAAGGCGATTGCGGCGCTTGCACCGTGATGGTGACGGATGCGGACGGGATAAAACCCCTGAACGCCTGCATCCTTTTCCTGCCGCAACTGCATGGCAAGGCGCTGCGCACCGTCGAAGGCGTCGCGCCCACGGGTGGCTTGCACCCATTCCAGCAGGCCATGGTGGATCATCACGGATCGCAATGCGGTTTCTGCACGCCGGGGTTCGTCATGTCGGGCGCCGTGGCGCTGACGCAGGACGCGCCCGATTTCAACCTGGCCTTCGCGGGGAACCTGTGCCGTTGCACCGGCTACGCCCCGATCCTGCGCGCGGCCGAGGCTGCGCGCGATGCGGATGCGCCATGGCTGGCCGATCTGCCACCACAGGTGACGGCGCAGGCCGCGATTCCCGAAACCGCCGATGCGCTGGCCGAATGGTATACGGCCAACCCCGATGGCACGCTGGTCGCAGGCGGCACGGATGTCGGGCTTTGGGTCACGAAACAGCTGCGCGATATGGAGCCGGTCGCCTTTCTGCACCGCTGCGCCGATCTGCAATATATCCGGGAGGATGAAAGCGGCATTGATATCGGTGCGGGCACGAGCATTGCGCAGGTGCTGGACGCCCTGCCGCAGCTTGCGCCGGTGCTGACGCGCTATGGCTCGGCGCAGGTGCGTGCGGCGGCAACATTGGGCGGCAACATCGCCAATGGGTCGCCCATCGGGGATGGCCCACCGCTGTTCATCGCCCTTGGCGCCACGCTGCATTTGCGCCACGGCAACAACCGCCGCAGCCTGCCGCTCGCGGATTTCTTTATCGACTACGGCAAACAAGACCGCACCAAGGGCGAGTTTGTAGAGGCGATCAGCCTGCCCCCCATCCCCGCCGATTTCAAAGCCTACAAGCTGTCGAAACGGTTGGAACAAGACATTTCCGCGGTCTGCGGCGCGCTCAACATCACGCGCGATGCTGGCCGGATCACCGACGCCCGCATCGCCTTTGGCGGCATGGCCGCCACCCCGAAACGCGCGCCCCTGACCGAGGCCGCGCTGACCGGCCAGCCATGGACGCGCGCCACCATCGACACCGCCATGCAGGCGATGGCGCAGGATTTCACCCCTATGTCTGACATGCGCGCCTCTGCCTCTTTCCGGATGAAAGCCGCGCAAAACATGCTGCTGCGCTGTTATCTGGAAACCGAAGGCGCGCCCTCGATCATGGAGGTGCAGCCATGAGCGTTGGTAAGCCCCTGCCCCATGACGCGGCCCACCTGCATGTCACCGGCACCGCCCGCTATATCGACGATATGCCCCTGCCCGCGGACACGTTGCACGCCGCCTTTGGCCTGAGCAAAGTCGCCGCAGGGTGCATCACCGCGATGGATCTGGAAAAGGTGCGCGCCGCCCCAGGCGTGGTCATGGTGCTGGTCGCGGCGGACCTGCCCTTTGCCAACGATGTCTCGCCCTCGGCCCATGACGAACCGCTTTTGGCCACCGACACCGTGCATTACATGGGCCAGCCCCTGTTCCTGGTTCTGGCGACCAGCCACTTGGCCGCGCGCAAGGCCGCGCGACTGGGGCACGTCAGCGTGGAAGAAACCAAACCGATCCTGACAATCGATGATGCCTTGGCCGCGGATGCGCGTTTTGAAAACGGCCCCGTGATCTGGGCGCGCGGCGATGTCGAAGCCGCGCTGTCTGCCGCCCCGAACCTGATCGAGGGCAGCATGGAAATCGGCGGGCAAGAGCATTTCTATCTTGAAGGTCAGGCCGCCCTCGCCCTGCCGCAGGAAAACGGCGACATGGATGTCATGTCCTCGACCCAGCACCCGACCGAGATCCAGCACAAGGTGGCCGAGGGATTGGGCCTGCCGCAACACGGGGTCAGGGTCGAAACGCGGCGCATGGGTGGCGCTTTCGGCGGCAAGGAAAGCCAGGGCAATGCGCTTGCAGTGGCCTGTGCCGTGGGCGCGCATCTGACAGGACGGCCTGTGAAGATGCGCTATGACCGCGACGACGATATGATCATCACCGGCAAGCGCCACGATTTCCGCATCGCCTATCGCGCGGGGTTCGACGACAGCGGCATGCTGACGGGGGTTGATTTCCGCCAATATGCCCGCTGCGGATGGGCGCAAGACCTTTCCCTGCCCGTGGCCGACCGCGCCATGCTGCACGCAGACAACGCCTATTTCCTTCCGCATGTGCGGATCGAAAGCCACCGTTTGCGCACCAACACCCAAAGCGCCACGGCCTTTCGCGGTTTCGGCGGCCCGCAGGGCATGGTGGGGATCGAACGGGTGATGGACCAGATCGCGCATAAGCTGGGGCTGGACGGGGCCGAGGTCAGGCGGCGCAATTACTATGACGCGCCGCAGCCCACCGGCGCGGGCACCGGACACCGCTATGGCCGCGCGCATTCCCCGGCGCAGGCGCAGCTGCGCAACCTGACCCCCTACGGGATGAAGGTGCAGGGCTTTTTGCTGAATGACATGACCGCCGATCTGATCGCACGGTCCGATTACATCGCACGACGCGCTGCGGTTGACCGGTTCAACGCTGAAAACGAGGTGCTGAAAAAGGGTCTGTCGCTGACGCCGGTGAAATTCGGGATTTCCTTTACTCTTTCACATCTCAACCAGGCGGGGGCCTTGGTTCATGTCTATGCCGACGGGTCCGTACGCATGAACCACGGCGGCACGGAAATGGGCCAGGGTCTGTTCCAGAAGGTCGCCCAAGTGGCCGCCAGCCGTTTCGGTATCGGGGTGGAGGCAGTGCGCATCACCGCCACCGACACGGGCAAGGTGCCGAACACATCGGCCACGGCGGCGTCTTCCGGGACGGACCTGAACGGCATGGCGGTGGCGGCGGCCTGTGATACCATACGTGAACGTATGTCGGCCCATCTGGCAGAGGCCAAAGGCTGCGCGCCCGAACAGGTGGTGTTCGAAGGCGGCAACGTCCGCTGGCCCGGCGGATCCATACCCTTTGCCGAGGCCGCAGCACGGGCCTATGCCGCCCGCATCAGCCTGTCGGCCACGGGATTTTATGCCACGCCCGGCCTGTCTTGGGACCGGCAGAAAGGCCATGGCACGCCGTTCTTCTACTTCGCCCATGGTGTCGCTGTGACCGAAGCCGTGATCGACACCCTGACAGGTGAAAACCGTCTGTTGCGCACCGACATCCTGCATGATGCGGGGGCCTCGTTGAACCCGGCCATCGACATTGGCCAGATCGAGGGCGGGTATGTGCAGGGCGCGGGCTGGCTGACCTGCGAGGAACTGGTCTGGGACAACAGGGGCGCGCTGCGCACACATGCACCCTCGACCTACAAAATCCCCGCCGTGTCGGACCCGCCGCCGGTGTTCAACGTCGCGCTTTGGCCTGGCGCGAACCGGGCGGACACGATTTACCGGTCCAAGGCCGTGGGCGAGCCGCCCTTCATGCTGGGCATTTCGGCTTTTCTGGCGCTGTCCGATGCGGTGGCTGCCTGCGGTGCGGGCTATCCCGCGCTGGATGCGCCCGCCACGCCAGAGCGGATACTGGCCGCCGTGGAAAGGGTACGCGATGGGGTTTGACGCGCAGACCCTGCGGGCCGTGATCGCCGCCCATGGTCCCGTGATCCGCGTGGTGATCGCGCGCGCCCAAGGGTCGGCCCCGCGCGAGGCTGGCACGGCGATGCTGGTCTGGGAAGGTGGGCAAGATGGCACTATCGGCGGCGGCGCGTTGGAATTTGAGGCGACCGAACGGGCCCGCGATATGCTGCGCGACGGCGACGCGGACCACGCCCTGACTCGGGCCCTTGGCCCCGACCTGGGGCAATGCTGCGGCGGACGGGTCCAGCTGTGGCTGGAACGATGGGATGCCGCACGGCTGAACGGTCAGCAAGGCGCGGTACTGGCGCGCAGCCTGACCGAAACCGCCATGCCGCTATCGATCAAACGCGCCCTTGCACAGGCGCGGCAGGGCCAGCCGCTGGAAACGCAACTGACCCAAGGCTGGCTGATCGAGCCTCTTGCCTCGCGGCAAACCCCGGTCTGGATCTGGGGCGCGGGCCATGTGGGCCGTGCATTGGTGCAGACCCTTGCCGCCCTGCCCGACTTGCCGCTGACATGGGTGGACACGGGCGCGGACCGCTTCCCCGAAATCATCCCGCAGGGCGTCACAACCATTCCCGCCGCCGAACCGGCGCGGCTGATGGCCCATGCCCCCCATGACGCGCATCACCTGATCCTGACCTATTCGCACGCGCTTGATCTGGCCCTGTGCGACGCGGCCCTGCGCAGGGGATTCGCATCCGCAGGGGTGATCGGATCGGACAGCAAATGGGTTCGTTTCTCTAAACGGTTGCGCGAAGCGGGCCATGCAAACGCCCAAATCGCGCGCATATGCTGCCCGATTGGGCATAAAGCCTTGGGCAAGCACCCGCAGGCCATTGCCGTAGGCGTCGCCTCTGCGCTACTTACGGATTTGGCCGAACGGTCAAAAGAACGGGAAAAGATCGCGTGACGGGGACACTTCTGAAAATCGAGGGGCTGACCAAGGCCTATCCCGGCGTCGTTGCAAACGACACCGTTTCCTTCGCGATTGCCGAAGGAGAGGTCCACGCGCTGCTGGGGGAAAACGGCGCGGGCAAATCCACGCTGGTCAAGATGATCTATGGTCTGGTCAAGCCCGACAGCGGCACCATGACCCTGCGCGGTGCCCCCTACACCCCATCCGAGCCGCGCGCCGCCCGCGCCGCCGGCGTCGCCATGGTGTTCCAGCATTTTTCCCTGTTCGAGGCGTTGAACGTGGCGGAAAATATCGCCCTTGGCATGGAAAACCCGCCCAAGATGCGCGATCTGGCCGCGCGGATCACCGCCGTGTCCCATGATTACGGCCTGCCGCTGGATCCGCACCGACTGGTGGGCGACCTGTCTGCGGGCGAACGCCAACGGGTCGAGATCATTCGGTGCTTGCTGCAATCGCCGCGCCTTTTGATCATGGACGAGCCGACATCGGTCCTGACCCCGCAAGAGGTCGATATCCTGTTCCAGACCCTGAACAAACTGCGGGCCGAGGGCGTATCGATCCTGTATATCAGTCACAAGCTGGAAGAGATCCGCACCCTGTGCGATTCTGCCACGATCCTGCGGCTGGGCAAGAACGTGGGCACATGCGTGCCGCGTGAAACATCCGCCCGCGACATGGCGGAAATGATGGTGGGGTCGGCCCTGCACGTCCCCGAACGCGCGCACGGCGACACCGGCGAAGTGCTGCTGGAGGTGTCGGGCCTGACCAATGCCGCCCCATCTGAATTCGGCACCGCCCTGAAAGATATCAGCTTTACCGTCCGCGCGGGCGAAGTGCTGGGCATCGGCGGCGTCGCTGGAAACGGGCAGGATGAATTGCTGGCCGCCCTGTCGGGCGAAACCCGAGGCGCGGCCGAGACCGTGAAACTGAAGGGCGAGGCCGTCGGAAGGCTTGGACCCGACGCGCGGCGTATCAAGGGGCTGCTTTGCGCCCCGGAGGAACGGCTGGGCCATGCCGCCGCGCCGGATATGAGCCTGACCGAAAACGCGCTGCTGACCGGCGCGCGGCGCGAGGGGCTGGTATCGGGCGGGTTCCTGAAATGGGGCGCGGCGCGGCGCTTTGCCGAAAAGGTGATCGAGGCGTTCGACGTTCGCACCCCCGGCCCTGACAATGCCGCGCGTTCGCTTTCAGGCGGAAACCTGCAGAAATTCGTGATCGGGCGCGAGGTCTTGCAGCGCCCCGAAATTCTGGTGGTGAACCAGCCCACATGGGGCGTCGATGCCTCGGCTGCCGCCGCGATCCGGCAGGCATTGCTGGACTTGGCAGCCAAGGGTGCGGCGGTGATCTGCATTTCCCAAGACCTTGACGAGCTTATGGAGATTTCCGACCGCTTCGGCGCGCTGAACGAAGGGCGATTGACGCCCCTGCGCCCGGCGCAAGGGCTGACGGTGGAAGATATCGGCCTGATGATGGGCGGCGCTCAGGATATGGAGGTGGCCCATGTGTAGCGCCATTGCCCTGACCTTTCTGCGTGCCTTGCCCGCCGGTGCCTCCGGCGGAAGTATTTTCGGAACAATGAAAGGGGCTGGCCGGTGCTGAAGATCGAACGTCGCCCGCAACCTTCGCGCGCATGGTCCATGGCGACGCCGGTTCTGGCCGTGCTTGTCACCATGGTCGCGGGCGGCATCCTGTTCGCCTTTCTTGGCAAACCACCGATAGAGGCGATCCGCGTCATCTTCTGGGATCCGCTGTTTTCGGAATTCGCGTTCTATTATCGTCCGCAACTGCTGGTCAAAGGCGCGCCCTTGGTCCTAATCGCCATCGGGTTGTCATTGGGCTTTCGCGCGGGCATCTGGAACATCGGGGCCGAGGGGCAATATATCATCGGCGCGCTGTCCGGCGCGGGCGTTGCACTGGCATTCTACCCGCTGGACGCGTGGTGGATTTTCCCGCTGATGGTTCTGGGGGGCGCTTTGGGCGGGTTTTTGTGGGCAATGATTCCGGCCCTTTTGAAGGTCAAATTCGGCACGAACGAGATTTTGGTATCCTTGATGCTGGTTTATGTGGCCGAGAAGATACTTGCCTCCATGTCATTGGGGTTGCTGAAAAATCCCGAAGGGTACGGGTTTCCGGGCTCGCGCAACCTGCAACAGTATCCTTCGGCCCATAACGCCGAGATTTTCACCGGTTCGGGGATGCACTGGGGCGTTGCGGCGGCGCTGATCGCGGTGATCTTTGCCTATATCCTGCTGAACCGGCATATGCTGGGCTTTCAAATCCGGCTGACCGGCGAGGCCCCCCGCGCCGCCCGTTTCGCAGGGGTCAGCCCCGCGCGGCTGGTGCTGTTCTGCCTTGGCACGGCAGGGGCGCTGGCGGGCATGGCGGGCATGTTCGAAGTGTCCGGCCCGTCGGGTCAGGTCAGCATCGATTTCAACGTAGGCTATGGGTTCACCGCCATTATCGTGGCCTTCCTTGGCCGTTTGCACCCGATCGGCATCTTGCTGGCCGGCGCGCTGATGGCGCTGACCTATATCGGCGGCGAGATCGCGCAATCGAAACTTGGCATGCCCTCGGCCGCGATCCAGGTGTTTCAGGGGATGTTGCTGTTTTTTCTTCTGGCGCTGGACATGCTGACCCATTTCCGGCTGCGGCTGGCCGCGAAAGGAGTCGCGTGATGGATCTGTCGGCAATCAACCCGTTCCTGCTGCTTTGCGCCATCCTGGTGTCGGCCACGCCCCTGTTGTTCGCCGCCGTGGGCGAGCTGGTCGTGGAAAAATCCGGTGTACTGAACCTGGGTGTCGAGGGGATGATGATCACCGGCGCAATCTGCGGTTTCGCCATATCGGTCAACACCGGATCGCCCTGGATGGGGCTACTGGCGGCGGCGGGGGGGGGCGCGGTTCTGTCGCTGCTGTTCGCGCTGCTGACGCAGGTGGCCATGGCAAACCAAGTGGCATCGGGCCTGTCGCTGACGCTGTTCGGGCTGGGCCTGTCTGCGCTGATCGGTCAGGGCTACCAGGGGATCAAGCCACCCGAATTCCCGACCTTCGGCGTTGTCGTGGCCGAGGCGACAGCGGAGCGCGCCGCCCTTGTTGCGCGGCTTGATATCCTTGTCTTTGCCGCCATTGCCCTGACCGCCGCCGTTTGGGCCTTTTTGAAATATTCCCGCGCCGGGTTGATCCTGCGCGCCGTGGGCGAAAGCCACGATGCCGCCCACGCGCTTGGCTACAAGGTGGTGCGCATCCGCGTTCTGGCGATCCTGTTCGGCGGGGCCTGCGCCGGGCTGGGCGGGGCCTATATCTCGCTCATCCGGGTGCCGCAATGGACCGAGGGCATGACCGCCGGCATCGGCTGGATCGCCCTTGCGCTGGTCGTCTTCGCCAACTGGAAACCGTGGCGCGCGCTGCTGGGCGCATGGCTGTTCGGCGGGGTCAACGTGCTGCAACTGAACCTGCAAGCCGCAGGGGTGGACATCCCTGCCGAATACCTGGGCATGGCGCCTTATGTCATCACCATCATCGCGCTTGTCATCATGTCATCCGACCGCAGCGGGGCGCCTGCTTCGATCGGGCGGCCTTTCCACGCCTCAAGCTAGGGGCACTTCACCAACTAGGGGGAACCTGAGAAATGAAACTGATGAAACTTCTGGCCACTGCCGCGATGGCGCTTGGCCTGGCGACCACCGCCATGGCCGAAGGCCACGGCGAAAAAACCAAGGTGGGCTTTGTCTATGTCGGCCCCGTGGGCGATGGCGGCTGGACCTATGAACACAACCAGGGCCGTCTGGCCGTCGAGGAGCATTTCGGCGACAAGGTCGAAACCGTATTCGTGGAATCCGTCCCCGAAGGTCCCGACGCAGAACGCGTCATGACCCAGATGGCGCTGGAAGGCGCGGACCTGATCTTTACCACCTCGTTCGGCTATATGGACCCGACCATCAACGTAGCCGCGAAATTTCCCGAGGTGAAATTCGAACACGCCACCGGCTATAAGACCGCGCCGAACGTATCAACCTATTCGGCCCGTTTCTACGAAGGCCGCGCCGTTCAGGGCCATATCGCGGGCCACATGACCAAGTCGAACATCGTCGGTTATATCGGTTCCTACCCGATCCCCGAAGTGATCCGCGGCATCAATTCGGCCTATATCCACGCCAAGAAGGTCAACCCTGATGTCGAATTCAAGATCATCTGGGCCTTCACATGGTTCGACCCCGCGAAAGAGGCTGACGCCGCCAAGACCCTGATCGAACAGGGTGCCGACGTGATCCTGCAACACACCGATTCCACCGCGCCGCAAGCTGCCGCACAGGCCGCTGGCAACGTGATCACCTTCGGTCAGGCCTCGGACATGGCGGAATACGCGCCGATGCCGCGCGTCTCCTCGATCATCGACAACTGGGCACCCTATTACATCACCCGCACCCAGGCCGTCATGGATGGCACCTGGGAAACCAAGATGACCTGGGACGGTATCGGCCCCGGCATGGTCGGCATTGGCGAAATCACTAACGCCGTTCCCGCAGACGTGAAAGAAGAAGCACTGGCGCTGAAAGCCGCACTAGCCGACGGTTCCTATCACCCGTTCACCGGCCCGCTGAAAAAGCAGGACGGATCAGACTGGCTGGCCGAAGGCGAAACCGCCGACGATGGCACGCTGGCAGGCATGAACTTCCTTGTCGAAGGCATCGAAGGCACGATTCCAGAATAATCCGGTTCATGAACTGAACCAATGCAGCCGTCAGGAAACTGGCGGCTGTTTTTCGTTTATCGCTGCGGGACGGAGAAGGCCATGAAAATGCCGCTCCTCAATGACTTGGTTATCGCCTGATCGGCAACCGCTCGGAAATCGGTTCACCGTCAGAAGCTAAGATATGCTTCGGCTGAGGGCGCGGAAAACCCGGGCGGTGATGAGATAGAAATGCCGTCTGACTACCCGGCCACCAACAGGTCATATACTGGTGCGCCTTGCACTCGTTATAGACATCGCAGGACACGCCCCCGCGCCGCAGTTTGGGCAGGTGTTTCGCCGGAATCCCGGTCGGCGGATTGACCCTGAGTGCCCGATAGATCCGGTCATTCGCTGGCGCGGGGTAAACGCCCGCCAACGCCACCTTCGCGCCGGATGGCCCAATCGGCAAGGTAAGGAGTTCCCGCCTCTTCCCTTTGCCCGCCCCCCATGGCACCCATATGGCTGATAGGAGAGCCGCCATGACCAACCGCCTGACCCTGCCCGACGCCCCCCAAACGGACGCAACCGGCAAGATGTTCGCCCCCTCGGCGGCGCGCAATTGCGACGACATTTGCGATGTGGTGGCCCATCACGCCCCCACACAGGGCCGCGCATTGGAAATCGCATCCGGCACGGGGCAGCACATCACGGCCCTTGCCGCACGATTGCCGAACCTGACTTGGCAACCCACCGATGTGGATGCAACGCGGCGCGCGTCACAAGCTGCCTATCGGGCCGAAGCTGCGCTGAATAGCTTCCTGCCCCCTGCCCATCTGGACGCGCTGACCGCCGGATGGTCCGCCGATTTGCAGGGCCAAGACCTGATCCTGACGGTCAACTTGTTGCACCTGATTCCCGAAGGCGCAGCCCGCACACTGATCGCCGAGGCCGCCGCCGCCCTTGCCCCCGGCGGCATCTTCATCCTTTACGGCCCGTTCCTGCGCGACGGGGAAACCACCTCTGACGGGGACGCGGCTTTCCACGCCTCGCTGCAATCCCAAGACCCGGATATCGGCTACAAGGATGACTGGGACGTGATCGACTGGCTGCAATCGCAATTCCTCGACCTTGTGCAAGTGTTGGAAATGCCCGCCAACAACTTGGCTTTTGTCGCGCGCAAACCGTAAGGGTTGTAAACGCCAGACCGCCTTGGCAGCATAACCCGGATACGACCAGAAGGGGCGTGCCTTGGCGGCAAGACGAAATTGGAGCGAGGAAGACGTGCGCCACGCGCTTGCGCTTTACCTTGTTCTGGATTTCGGGAGATTCCACAGCCGCAACCCGCGCATCATGGCCCTTGCCGCGCGCCTTGGCCGCACCGCTTCTGCCGTTGCGATGAAGCTGTCGAACCTTGCGGCCCTTGATGCCAGCTTGCCACAAAAGGGCATGGCAAATGCCTCATCCACGGATCGCCGCGTGTGGAGCGAATTTCTGTCCGATCCTTCCGGCGTGCTGGCAGCCTATCATGCCAACCCGGAACCCACGCCCAACCAGATCGCTGACCCGCGCGCGACCTTCATCGGGCGAACCGGCGCAGGGACTATGACCGAAACCACCGTGCAACGCCGTGTCGGGCAGGATTTGTTTCGCGATATGATCCTGACCTCTTATGCCGGGCGCTGTGCGCTGACGGGGGCCGAAGATGCGCGGCTGCTGAATGCGTCACATATCGTGGGATGGGCCGAGGCCCCCGCGCACCGGCTGAACCCGCAAAACGGCATTTGCCTGAACGCCCTGCACGACCGCGCCTTCGACCGGCACCTGATCACCTTTGACGAGGATTGGCGCATGGTTATTTCCCCCGACTTGCCCGCCGACGCGCGCAAACTGCTGGACCGGGGGGAAGGTGCAAGGATGGAATTGCCCAAAAGGTTCCTGCCCGATCAGGCTTTGATGGAACAGCACAGACAGCGGTTTCGGATGATCGCAGCGTAGTGGCACCAAGGTTTTCCGCCCCATCTGATCAGGATCAAAGTGCCCCCATCACTGACGTGGTCTGGCTTGGCCGGAAACACATTCACGGAGCTAAATATATGTCTTGGACCAATACACTCGATAACACCCGCGGCCGTTTGCGCGCGCTTTACAAAACCATCCCCGATGTTACCAAGGGCTTCGGCACCATGTCCAAGGCCGTAAAAGAAGGCGGCGTGCTGGATTTCAAGACCAAGGAATTCATCGCCCTTGGCATCGCCATCGGCATCCGCTGCGAGGCCTGCATCGCCCTGCATGTCGAAGCCCTAGTCAAGGCTGGCGCCACCCGCGAAGAGCTGTCAGACGTTTTGGCCATGTCGATCCAGATGGGCGGCGGGCCGGCCACGATGTATGCGGGCAAAGCATTGGAATGCTTCGACGAACTGACGGCGGAGGCATAAATGCGGCTTTTCAATCTGCTTCTTGCCGCGCTGATCTGCACCGCTGGCCCGGTGCTTGCCTCCTCCCATGGGAAGGGCAATGCGGGGGCGCATTTCATCGAAAATTGGGATCTGGACGGCGATGGCGTGGTCACGCTGGCCGAAGCAACCGAGCGGCGCAGCGATGTGTTCGCCTCGTTCGATGCGGATGAGGACGGCGCTTTGTCGGCAGAGGAATACGATATGTTCGACGCCGCCCGTGCAAACGATCTGCAGGAAATGGGCCTGCCCGCCAAGGCTGCCCAAGGGAACAATCCCGCCGGGCTGATGCGGCGCGAAATGACCGATGCAAATGGCGACGGTTCCGTCACCGAGGAAGAATTCCTTGGCAGCACCGCCGCTTGGATCGCGCGGATGGACCGGAACGGCGATGGCACCATCTCGGCGGACGATTTCGGAAAATAAACCCAAGCTGCGCATTAATAAAAGGCCGGGCATTTTGCCCGGCCTTTCCTGTTTCAGCCATTCTTGCGGATGGTTTCATTTTTCGGGTCATAGGGGCTGTCGCAGGTCACGGTCGCATCCCACAACGCGTTGAACATCTTGACCTTCAGCTTGGTGCCTTCCACCGCCAGTTCAGGCCGCACGTAACCCATGCCGATGGATTTCTCGAAGGCCACCGAATACCCGCCAGAGGTCAGGCGACCGACGCGGGTGCCATCCTCGGCATAGAGCGCCTCGCGGCCCCATGGGTCGGCATCGTCGGGTCCGTCGATCAGCAGGGTGACGCATTTCGAACGGATGCCCTTTGCTTCCATCCCGGCCTTGCCGTGGAAATCCTTGGACAGGTCGATGAAGCGCGGCAGATCAGCCTCGGCAGGGGTTGCATCGCGACCAAGCTCGTTGCCGAAGGCGCGATAGGATTTTTCCTGACGCAGCCAGTTCTGCGCCCGCGCACCCACGGGCTTCATCCCGTGTTTGGCGCCTGCTTCCATCAGCTTGTCCCACAGGTAGCGCGACATCTCGATCGGGTGATGCAGTTCCCACCCCAGCTCGCCGGTATAGGCCACGCGGATTGCGTTCACCGGGCACATCATCAGTTCGATGTTGCGGGCGGACAGCCACGGGAACCGCTTGTTGGACAGGGCGGTTTCGGGCTCAGGATCGCGGATCAGTTCGGCCATTATGGCGCGGGCATTGGGACCGGCCAGGGCGAAGACGCCATATTGTGTGGTAACGTCTTGCACGATCACAAGTTTGCCGGTGCGGGCCATGAAATCCTCGGCTGCCTTTAGCAGGTAATCTTGGTCATAGGCCGTCCAGGCCCCTGCGGAGACAAGGTAATATTCATGCTCGGCATGGCGCACGATGGTGTATTCAGTGCGGGTGGTGCCCGCATCGGTCAGCGCGTAGGTCAGGTTGATGCGGCCAACTTTTGGCAGCTTGTTGCAGGTGAACCAATCCAGGAATTCGGTCGCCCCTGCGCCTTTGACAGTGTGCTTGGTAAAGGCGGTCGCGTCGATCAGGCCGGCGGTTTCGCGCACGGCTTTCGACTCGTCCACCGCATATTGCCACCAACCACCACGGCCAAAGCTGCGCGCGTTGTGGTCGAAACCGGCGGGCGCATCGAGGGGGCCGTAATAGTTGGGACGTTCCCAGCCATTGACGCAGCCGAACTGCGCGCCAAGCGCCTTTTGCGCATCATAATTGGGGGCGGTGCGCAGCGGGCGGGCGGCCTCGCGCTCTTCATCCGCATGGTGCAGGATATAGACGTGCTCGTAGGCTTCCTCGTTCTTGCGGGCGGCATATTCGGTGGTCATCCAGCTGCCGTAACGCTTGGGATCAAGGCTGGCCATGTCGATCTCGGCCTCGCCTTCCACCATCATCTGGGCAAGGTAATAGCCGGTGCCGCCAGCGGCGGTGATCCCAAAAGAGAACCCCTCGGCCAGCCACATGTTGCGCAGGCCCGGCGCGGGGCCGACCAGCGGGTTGCCGTCAGGCGTATAGCAGATAGGGCCGTTGAAATCATCCTTGAGGCCCACCGTTTCCGAGGACGGAATGCGGTGGATCATGCTCATGTATTCCTCTTCGATCCGTTCCAGATCAAGGGGGAACAGATCGGCGCGGAAGCTGTCGGGCACACCATATTCGAACCGTGCAGGCGCGTTACGCTCATACGGGCCAAGTATCCAGCCGCCGCGCTCTTCGCGGACATACCACTTGGCGTCGGCGTCGCGCAGCACGGGATGTTCCGGCCCGCCCTGCTTGCGGTATTCCACCAAGGCGGGGTCAGGTTCGGTCACGATGAACTGATGTTCGACCGGAATGGCCGGAATCTTGATTCCCAGCATCTTTGCTGTGCGCTGCGCGTGGTTGCCGGTGGCAGTGACGACATGTTCAGCGGTGATCACGGTCTGCTCGTCCGAGGGCACAAGATTGCCACCCTTTTCCACCATCTTAGTGACGGTGACGCGCCATTCACTGCCGGTCCATTCATAACCATCGACCTGCCATTTGCGTTCGATCACGACGCCCCGCTGGCGCGCGCCCTTGGCCATGGCCATGGTCACGTCGGCCGGGTTGATATAGCCGTCGGTCGGGTGATAGATCGCGCCCTTCAGATCCTCGGTGTTGACCAGTGGCCAGCGGTCCTTGATCTGTGCAGGGGTCATCCATTCGTAGGGAACATCGCAGGTTTCCGCGGTGGAGGCATACAGCATGTATTCGTTCATGCGTTCCTGCGTTTGCGCCATGCGCAGGTTGCCGACGATGGAAAAGCCCGCGTTCAGGCCGGTTTCTTCCTCAAGCGTCTTATAGAATTCGACCGAATACTTATGGATATGGGTCGTTGCGAAGCTCATGTTGAACAGCGGCAGCAAGCCCGCCGCGTGCCAGGTCGAGCCCGAAGTCAGTTCGTCCCGTTCCAGCAACATGACATCCGACCAGCCCGCGCGGGCCAAGTGATAGGCGATCGAGGTTCCGACGGCACCGCCGCCGACGATCAGAGCTTTGACATGGGTTTTCATTTTGCCCGCGACTCCTTGGGGGACTGATTGCTTCAGATATGGCGCATGATGCTCCACCTCCGCGCCGTTCAACCGACTGTCAAATGCACAAAACCGACCAGCGTGACGGACACGCGGGTCGGTTTCATCGCTACAAGGGGGTATCAGTCGCTGACCGTGCAGCTTTTGAACGCACCATTCGTGGTGCATTTCTTTCCGCCCAGGCCGCTAGCCGCCGTGCGGGTCGCACCACCACCGCCCAAGCGATTCACCTTGACGCCGTCGTTCTTGCCCGATGTTTTTTCCGCCTTGTTGCGGTCACGTATGACACGCGCGGTGCGGATCATGTTGGCTATTTTTTCACAATAGACCTTGCCGCTTGCCACTTCCAAGCAACTGCCCGGGGCCAGGTTCTTGCTGACCTCGGCCGAACGGACCTTGTAGGCAAAGTGGTCTTTTGCCAACGTGCCGTCGCGCATCTGCGACCATTGCTGCGCCGCATCGGGTGTGATCCCATCAAAACGAACCTGTGCATCTTCGGGTTTCAGCCCCGCGCCCATCAACCTGAATGACATCGCCATCTGGTCGCGCCCGGACATTTTGCCCGGCGCGGCAAAGGTGACGGGTTTGGGCACTTCGCCCGCAGTTGCGGCAGGTTTTCCTGCCTTCTTTTTCATGGTCTTTAAAAGAACGTCGCGCTGTGTACGGTAGACTTTGGCGTTGTCGCCGCAGCGCACCTTGTTTGCATTGTGATCATGCACACAGGTGCCACCGGGCAGGCCGCGGCGCAATTCCATCACGCGGGCCGCATCCTGATCGCCCGCATCGCCGTTTTGATGGGCAACCCCTTTCGCGGCCGCAACATGCGCCCTTTCAGCACCGGACAGGTTTTCAGGGTCGAAACCGGGCATATTGAGCGGGCCAGAGATGACGCTGCCCCCCGCCTTGTCTACGTTCGCCTGAGGGGTTGGCCTTTTGGGCATCAGGTCACTCGATTCTGCCTGCAACTGCCCCAGCATCGCGCCGAACACACCCGCCGCCGAGGGCTGCGCCTGGCCTTGATCTTCAGCACCGGGTTGCGAGACGCCCGCAGGCGGCAGGCCCAATGCCTCTGCCTGACCGGGGGCAACCTTGCCGCGCCCATTTTCCAGTGCGGCGATGGCGGCCAATTGATCCATCCCTTCGGCATTCAGCCCCAACAGGCCACTCGATCCCTTGCTCTTCTTCTCAAGTTTGGCGATGAACGAATCCGCTTTGGCCAGTTCGGCTTTTTTCTTCGCGGTCAGGATCTCGGTCGCCTTGGCCAGCTGGTCGTCCAGTTCCATGTCGGGCATGTCGGTGACGCGCTCTACCGGCTTGTCGAGCATGGCGTTCAGCGCCGTGTAATCGACCTTGCTCAGCAAATCGCGCACAGATTCGTCCGAGGCCATGTACCACGCCTGCACCCGGATGCTGGGGGATACCTCGGCCGACACGACCCTTATGCCGCGCGGCACGAATTCCATTCTCAGGATTTGCTTGTCCTTCTTGAACGGCACCCCGTCATAATAGGCATAGCCTGGCACCTGCATCGTGCCCCCGATTTGCGCCCCCAAGGCCAGCATCGCCAATTCCACTGCGGATTTCGGCTTGTCGAAACGCGGGTCATAGGTGGCGCGCAGGGCAACGAATTCAACGTTCTTGCGATAGATGAACACGTCGCGGTGCAGCATCTTATCCTTGGGCATCCGCATTGATTTCTCAAGGAAATTCGCGTCGGGGTCTTCGTCCTTGGCCACGTCGATCAGCTGAAGCGGCGTATAGCTTTCGTAAAGCGCCGCGTAATCCATCTGAAGTGTGCCCTCTTTCGGCTCTTCGCCGCCGCCCCCCATCGAGAATTCGGAATAGGGCAGGAAAACCGCTTTGTCGCTGTCGGCCCATGGGCGGCGGGCCCAGCCCTCGGGCGGCTCGGGCAAATGGGTGCTTGCCGGTTTCTGCTGGCGGCGTTTCAGGCGTTTCGCTTCAAGCGCCCCGGTGAAAATTCCACCGACCGATCCCAGCCGGACATCGGCATAGCTTGCAATATCGTAAGTTTGCAGCGTTTTACCGGCATTGATAGCCTGCTGATTGTAGTCGATTGCACCGAATGCGCCGCCCGCAATCAGAAAAAAACCAAGCGTGTAAAGTTTGGACATAGGGCCACTCCTCGGGGATCACTCTCCGAAAGGATAGGCCGCAAACCGGGCGGAATTGTGGGCCCAATCGGGCCATTCCCTGCAGTTTTGACGGGAATGGCCAGGGGAAAGGGTCACAACATCGCGGGAACGACCTGGTCGGGCGGGCGGTGGCCATCGGCAAAGGTCTTGATGTTGATGATGACCTTCTCGCCCATCTCGATGCGCCCTTCGCGGGTGGCCGACCCCATATGCGGCAGCAAGGCAACGCCCGGCAGCCCGACTAGTTCGGGATTGACCGCAGCACCATGCTCGAACACGTCCAGACCGGCACCGGCAATCTCGCCCGTTTTCAGCATCCGGGTCAGGGCATTTTCATCGATCACCTCCCCGCGGGAGGTGTTCACGATGATCGCCTCGGGCTTCATCAGCTTCAGCCGCCGCGCGTTCATCAGGTGAAAAGTCGAGGGCGTATGCGGGCAGTTGACCGAAATCACATCCATCCGCGCAACCATCTGGTCAAGGCTTTCCCAATAGGTCGCGTCAAGTCCCTGTTCGACCTCGGGGCGCAGCCGCTTGCGGTTATGGTAATGCACCTGCATGCCAAAGGCCTGCGCGCGCCGCGCCACGGCCTGACCGATCCGGCCCATCCCAAGAATGCCCAGGCGTTTGCCGCCGACGCGCCCGCCCAGCAATGCCGTGGGCGAGAAACCGGCCCATTCGCCGCTTTCCAGCATATTGCGCCCCTCGGGCATCCGCCGCATCACCGACAGGATCAGCGCCATGGTCATGTCTGCCGTATCATCGGCGGATACGCCCGGCGTGTTGGACACCAAAATGCCCCGCTGCCGCGCGGTGTTCACGTCGATATGGTCCACCCCCGCGCCATAGTTGGCGATCAGCCGTAGGTTCGGGCCAGCCTGTCCAATCAAGCCAGCGTCGATCTGGTCCATCAGCGTGGGCACCAGAACATCGGCCTCCTTGATGGCGGCGGCCAGTTCGGCGCGGGTCATCGGTGTGTCATCGTCGCGCAGGCGAACGTCGAACAATTCCTTCATCCGCAACTCGACCTCTTCGGGCAATCGTCGCGTCACGACAACACTTGGACGTGCAGTTGGCATTCAGGCCCTCCCCCATCTTCCAAAACGTGCAACTTCTTGTCAGAGTGACCGAGTAAACGGCGGGACACAAGAACCCCGCAAGAAAATTTCGCAGGCAATCTGAATGACCCGGCTGATCCCCCTAGCTTTCGCGGTGCTGACAGCATTTGCGCCCTCTCTTTGCGCACAGGAACGCGGCAGGGTGACGAACCTGCCGATCCCGCGATACGTGTCGATCAAATCCTCCGAGGCGAACGTGCGGCGCGGACCCAGCCTGACACATCGCATCGACTGGGTGTTCAAACGCAAGGATCTGCCGGTGCAGATCACCGCCGAACACGGCCACTGGCGGCGCATCCGCGACCGCGACGGGCAAGGCGGCTGGGTGCATTATTCGCTGCTGTCCGGTGTGCGCAGCGTGATCGTAGAGGATGACCTACTGGCCCTACGCGCACGCCCCGACGATACCGCCCCCGAGGTAGCCCGCCTTGAAATGGGCGTGGTCGCGCGGCTTGACGACTGCACCCCGGACTGGTGCCGCCTGATCGCGGAAGGCTACAAGGGATGGAGCCCGAAATCCGCGCTTTGGGGCGTCGATGCCGACGAAATCCGCGACTGACAGCGCAATGCAGCCTTGCCTGCACCGGTGCCGTCGTTACCATCGGGCGATTGTGACCTTACCGGATTTTCCAGATGACGCGCCTTGCCCTGTGCCTTTTTCTTTGCCTTACCCCGCTGAACGCCCTTCACGCGCAGGATCAAAGCCAGCCGTCGGGCGCGATCTCGGTCGAGGATAGCGCGACGCGGGACGCCGCCATCGCCACCCGCATCCGCGCGATTTTGGCCGAACTGGAAGGCTATGAGGACGTGACCGTCAGCGCCTCTTCGGGGATTGTCACGCTGCGTGGCACCACGCTGGACATGGCCACGGCTACGCGACTGAACGATCTGGCCGCCCGCGTCGAAGGTGTGGTCGCGATTGAAAACGAGGTGACCGAAACGACTGATGTGGGCGCGCGGCTGGACCCGATGGTCGAGCGGCTGAAAAACCGCGCCCTGGCCGCGTATAACTATCTGCCGATCCTAGCCGTGGCGTTTGTCGCCTTCCTGGCGATCTTTCTGCTGGGCCTGTTCATCTCGCGCAGGCGGCAACCGTGGAACCGGCTGGCCCCCAATCCCTTTATTGCAAACATATACCGGCAGATCCTGGTGTTGCTATCGCTGATCGCGGGGCTGGTGATGGCGCTGGACATCCTTGGCGCGACGGCGCTTTTGTCCACCATACTGGGCGCGGCGGGGATCATTGGGCTGGCCATCGGTTTCGCGGTCAAGGACACGGTGGAAAACTTCATCGCCTCGGTGCTGCTGTCGATACGCCAGCCGTTCCGCCCCAATGATGTGGTCGAGATCGAGGGCGACCTGGGCAACGTGATCCGCATGACCAGTCGCGCAACCATCCTGCTGTCGCCCGATGGCAACCATATCCGCATCCCCAATGCCACCGTGTTCAAGTCGCGGATCGTGAATTACACCCGCAACGATCAGCGCCGCTTAACCTTCACCCTTGGCATCGACCCCGCCGCCGATCTGGCCCGCGCCCGCGAACTGGCGGTCGAAATCGTGTCGGCACAGCCCTTCACCCTTACCACCCCCGGTGCCTCGGCCTGGATCGAAGAGGTCGGCGACAGCACCATCAACATGACGGTCGCGGGCTGGATCGACCAGAAGTCCACCAGCCTCCTTCTTGCCAAGGGCGAGGCAATCCGCCTTGTCACCGCCGCCTTCACCGCCGAGGGAATCGGCCTGCCCGAACCCACCTACCGTTTGCTGATGCCAAGCCCCCCTGAAGATATGCCCTCCGCCATGCCTGAACCCGAAAGAGCCGCGCCCAAGCCGCCCGAAACCGCCCCGCAAGAAGCTGCGGATACCGCGGCCGACGCGGAACAAGCCATTGAAAATCTGGTCGAGACCGAACGTGAAAGCCTGATCGAGGACGACCTGCTCAGCCGCGACGCCGCCGCACAGGAATAGACAGATTTTTTACAAAAACCCCCTTGAAGCCTCCGCCTTCGCGCAGTATTACGCGCGGCACGGTTGGGATGTAGCCAAGTGGTAAGGCAACTGTTTTTGGTACAGTGTACCGTAGGTTCGAATCCTACCATCCCAGCCAGTACCTTTAAGTATTTGATATCAATGGATATTCACCCGAGATAGCCCGCGTTTTCCGGGGTGTTTTGATACGCGTTGATACCTCAGACGCCGCATGTGCGGTAAATTCGACCATATCTCTTAAAAGTCTGGGATCGCCGTTTCCGCGCTAGCAGTTTGCAGAGGCGTGCATCAGGTTTGATGGTCAGTTGATGGCTTTGTGCCGGAGCACTGTTTCAGAGCGTGGAAAACAGATCGCGCTGTTCTGACCAGATCGGCGAATATGCATGCCGTAACAGCCAGTCAGATGTGAGTCCGGTCGGCTGTCGGCCCTCCCGGACAGAGCGGATGACATCAGGGGCCAGGAAGGCCAGTTCGATCAGTTGCTGAACGCGGCGCTTGGAAAATCCTTCGGTTTCCGCGATCTCGCCGATCGTCTTGCCTGATCTTACAAGATCGAAATAGCGGCGCGCGTGGCCAATGTTGCGCAGCAGTGTTTTATCAACGTCTGCTGATTTCGTGCCTATGATCAGCTTGGTCTCGACGCCGCGCTTGCGGTGCTGAAACGGGGCCGCAATTGTCAGCAGATCTTCGACCAGGCGGGTCGGATCTACGTCAAGCAGACCGGCAAGACGTTCCTGCGAAATTGAAATTCGGAATTCGCCGGGAGCGATGTCGATGCGATCCACAAGGGTCAGATGCGTGCTGCACGCATCGTTTGTTGCGTAAGCAGAGGTGGTTCGGTTGATCTGAACAGGTTCCGGGCGTTTTCTAAGTGGTTTTCCGCCTTGGTTACGCCGCCACCGCCCCGGGCATCGGCTGCTTGAAG
>Ga0209121_10000529_pt1 | contig 40468 bp, 40 predicted proteins | sample Cruoilmetagenom3_FD_187292 | JGI IMG/M metagenome (GOLD analysis project Ga0209121, IMG submission 187292) | Oil polluted marine microbial communities from Coal Oil Point, Santa Barbara, California, USA - Sample 3 (SPAdes) (version 2) | ecosystem: Environmental > Aquatic > Marine > Oil seeps ... | reverse complement strand
AAAATATTTGCATAATATTTAAATTATATGTATAATATGCATAAAATAATGATTTTTTAATTCTCTGCATAATAAGATTATAAGAATTTGATATTAGAAAACAAAGAAAAAAAATTAATAGGTAAAAATATAAAGGTTAAAAAAAAGATTTTATAGATGAATAAAAAAATAAAAGTAGCTGTAGTAGGAGGATCTGGATTTACAGGGATAGAATTGATTAAAATACTCAGTCTGCATAAACATGTAGAAATTAAATTTGTTACTTCAAGGACTTATAAAAATATGAAGGTAAGTGAAGCTTTTCCATCATATTCTGATTATAGAAATAATAAACTAACTTTTGTTGAAAAGATTGGAAAGGAAGAACTAAAAATGATAGATGTATTGTTTTTATGCCTTCCTCCATTAGAATCAATGCAATATTTGAAAAAAAACATTTCAAACTATGATGGTAAAATAATAGACATAGGTTCAGACTTTAGAATAAATAATCCGGATAATTATAAAAAATGGTATAAGGCTGAGCATATGCTGCCAGACCTGCTGCCAGATTTTGTATACGGTCTTACTGAAATTTACAGAGACAAAATAAAACAAAGTAAATATATAGCAAATCCTGGCTGTTACCCGACATCTATACTGCTTGGAATTGCTCCTATTTTAAAGAATAAAGATATAAATATTAACAGCATAGTAATTGATTCTAAATCCGGGATTTCTGGAGCTGGTAGGAAACTAAAACCAGAATATTTATTTTGCAGTTTAAACGATAATTTCTACGCGTATTCAGCTGCTGCACACAGACATATTGGTGAGATGGAACAGGAAATTGAAAAAATTTCCGGTAAAAAATACAGTATTTGTTTCACCCCTCATCTGCTTCCTGTAAATAGGGGAATTTTTACATCTATCTATTGCATGCTGGATTGTCCTGTTAAAAGTAATAATTTGGTTAAAAGTATATGCAAGATATATGATGAAGTTTATAAAGATTCCTGTTTTATTAAATTTTTAGGTGAGAAATTGCCTCAGTTAAAAGATGTAATAAGTACAAATATGTGCCATATAGGCCTGAGATGGGACAGCAGAACATCTACTTTGAAAGTTTTTACCGCTATTGATAATTTAATTAAAGGAGCAGCTGGTCAGGCAGTTCAAAATATGAATATAATGATGGGAATTAATGAGACAGAAGGACTGGATGTAAGTGGAATATTTTCTTAAAAAATTATAGATTAGAGTTATTATAGGTTTGTAATCAGGAAGAGGAAGAGTATGAAGATAGGAAATGATGATAAAATAGAATATTATCCTGAAGATGAAAAAATACCAGGGAACTTATATATGAACAAGGTTGGAGTATTATTGGAATCATTACCATATATAAAAGAATATTTCAATAAAATAGTGGTAGTGAAAATCGGGGGAAGTATGATAGAAGAAGCTGAGTCACTTCAAAGTGTGCTAAACGACATAACTCTTATGAAGTATGTAGGCATAAAGGTCGTTTTAGTACATGGAGGAGGCAGGCAAATTACAAAATTAATGGAAGAGAAAGGTCTGAAGTCAGAATTTGTGGACGGACTCAGGATAACTAATAAAGAGTCAATAAAAATAGTAAAAATGGTGCTTATTGGCAATATTAACACTAAGATCGTATCCTTTTTAAATAAACATGGAAGGTCGTCAATAGGAATATCAGGCGATGATACTAATTTCATACAATGCAGAAAAAAACAGTATAAAAAGAATGGAAAAAATATAGATTTAGGATATGTAGGTGAAATTGAAAAAATAGACTCGGAATTTATTATAAATATTTTAAACAGTAAATACATACCAGTTATTGCATCTTTAGGGGTGGATAAGGCTGGAAATATTTATAATATAAATGCAGATACATGTGCCTGTGAAGTAGCCAAATCTTTAAAGGCGGAAAAGATGGTATTGCTTACAGACGTTGATGGTATTATTAAGAATGCTGCAGGAAAGCAGAGGCTAATTTCAAGATTAACATCAGAAAGGTGCCTGCAAATGATAAAAAGCAGTGAAATAAGCTCTGGCATGATTCCCAAAGTTAAAGCTTGTACAGATGCTTTAGAAGGAGGAGTTGGAAGAACTCATATTTTAAATGGGACTATGGAGCACTCTATTTTAGTAGAGATTTTTACTGATAAGGGAATTGGGACAATGATTACCAGAGAAGATACTTTGAAACATTAAAAAAGTATAGTAATTTACAAAGATAATATTAGAAAGAGAAAGTTTATGGAGAAGAAAAGTAATAAAAATTTAGAAATCTACAATAAAGGAAGCAAATATTTAATGGCTACTTATAGCAGGCTGCCAGTTGTTTTTGTAAGAGCAAAGATGCAGTATTTATGGGATGCTAATGGTGAAAGATATTTAGATTTTATTGCTGGGTATGGATGCTTAAATGTTGGTCATAGCAATAATTTTGTCCTTAAGAGATTAAAACAACAGATTGATAAAATTATTCAATCATCAAATATTTATTATAATGAGCCGCAGGTAGAATTAGCAAAGAAACTATGCCAGATAACAGACTTTGGCAATAAAGTTTTTTTTGCAAATAGTGGTACAGAGTCTGTTGAGGGTGCTATAAAGCTTGCAAGAATGTATTCTTTAGAAAAGTATCATGCTGAAAAAAGATTTGAAATAATTTCTTTTTATAAATCTTTTCATGGAAGAACACTTGGTGCACTTGCAGCTACCGCACAACCTGAAAAACAAAAAATATTTAAACCATTGCTTGAAGGTTTTAAATATGCTAAATTAAATGATTTTGATTCAGTGAAAGAAAAAATTAATGATAATACATGTGCAGTTATTATTGAACCTGTACAGGGAGAAGGAGGTGTAAACGTAACAGACCAAAAATTTATGGTATGGCTTAGAGAGATTTGCGATAAGAATAATATACTTTTAATAATGGATGAGATACAAACTGGATTTGGCAGAACTGGTAATATGTTTGCATATCAAAACTTTGGAATTTATCCTGATATTATGGTGGTAGCTAAAAGTTTAGGAGGTGGGATGCCTATAGGAGCTATAATATCAAAAGAAGAGGTAGCCTCTGTGTTTGGCCCTGGAAGTCATGGTTCAACTTTTGGTGGAAATGCTGCTTCCTGTGTTGCAGGATGCGCGGTAGTGGATTATATGATTGAAAATGATCTTTGTAAAAGAGCAAAAGTTTTAGGTGAATATTTTATAAATAAATTAAAAAAACTTGCAGGAAAGTATTCTATAATTAAGGAAGTAAGAGGAATGGGACTGATGATAGGAATGGAGTTTAAAAAACCTGTAGCAGATGATCTTGTAAAAAAAGCTATAAAAGATCATATTGTTTTAAATAAAGTCTCAACTTATACTTTAAGGTTTTTGCCTCCACTGATAATAACAAAAAGAGACATGAATATACTGATAAAATGGCTGAATAAAAACATTAAGGATTTATAAAAATGGGAAATAATATAAGAAAAAGATATAAAGATTTTTTAACTTTGAAAGATTATACAAAAGAGGAAATTGAATATATAATAAATCTTTCAGCTAAGATAAAAAAGAATAAGAAGCTATTTAAAAACTTGCTTGATGGAAAGAATATAGCTCTACTGTTTGATAAACCATCAACAAGGACACGGCTTTCTTTTGAAATTGGAATACTGCAGTTAGGTGGAAATTGTATTTGCCTGGATTCTAAGAATTTACAGGTTAGCAGAGGTGAAACTCTTGAAGATTCTGCAAGAGTTTTCTCTAAGTATCTTGATGGAGTTGTGATAAGAACGTTTAAGCAGGAGAAAGAAGAGACTTTTGCTGACAGTAGCAGTATTCCTATTATAAATGGATTAACTGATCTTTATCATCCCTGTCAGATTTTATCTGATTTATTTACTATATATGAACTTGGACTTTTAAAGAAAGAATTAAAATTTACATATATAGGAGATAGCAATAATGTACTGAACAGTTTGCTTATTGGTTTTGCAAAATTGGGACTAAATATAACTGTGGGTTGTCCTGAAAAATATAGGCCATCTGAAAAAATATTAAATTATGTTATAGAACAATCAAAAATAAGTGGAAGTAATATACATATAACATCTAATCCTGTGGAAGCAGTAAAAGATGCAGATATAATATATTCAGATGTCTGGATAAGCATGGGTGATGAAGAAAATAGTGAAAAAGTACATGATTTAAAAAAATTTCAAGTAAACTCAAAACTCTTGTCTTATGCTAATGAAAATGTAAAAATCATGCATTGTCTCCCAGCTCACAGGGGGGAGGAAATAACTTCAGATATACTTGATGGTGAAAAATCTATAGTGTGGCAACAAGCAGAAAATCGTCTTTATGCACAAAAGGCATTACTGGTGTACCTATACTCAACATAAGATTGTAAAAAGATTGTTTATTAAAATTATTGGTGCAATTAAATATGAAATAAAAATAATATGAGTAAAAAAATGAGTAGAGCTAATAGGCTTAAAGCTATAAAGGAAATAATAAAAAATAATAAAATATCTTCTCAGGAAGAGTTAATAGATAAATTAAAACAAAATGGGTATTATGTTACGCAAGCTACTATATCCAGAGATTTAAACTATCTAAGACTGGCAAAAATTAGAAATTATAAGCAGAAAGAGTATTACATTATAGAAAGTAAGTATTCTGGAAATACACTTTTTAATATAGAAAAATTAAAATCTAAATTTAAGGAAAGTGTAATATCGATTGATAGAGCTAATAATATAATAGTTATAAAAACGTATCCTGGTGAAGCACAGGGAGCTGCTGCAGTTTTAGATGGAATGAATTTTGTTGAAATTTTGGGATCTGTTGCAGGAGATGATACTATTATCTGTATTATTGACAATGAAGATAATACAAAGAAAATATTGCATTTACTAAACAATTTATAAAAAAGTAAAATATTAAAAGATATGTTAGGTTTTTTATTAAAAATTTTTAGTTAAGGAAAATTTATAGGAAAGGATTTACAGTATGAGCGAAAAAGTTGTTTTGGCATATTCAGGTGGACTTGATACTTCAGTAGCTATAAATTGGATAAAAGAAAAATATAATATGGACGTGATAGCTACGCTTGTAGACTGTGGTCAGCCTGATGATTTAAAAGAAGCTTACCAGAGAGCACTTGATGCAGGAGCTCATAAGGCAATAATAATAGATGCAAAAGAAGAGTTTATCAAGGATTATGTTTTTCCTGCAATTAAAGCAAATTTAAAATATGAGAAAGATTATCCTCTTGCTACTGCTTTGGCGAGGCCGCTGATAGTTAAGAAACTGGTTGATGTAGCAAATAAAGAAGGGACAAAAGCAGTTGCTCATGGATGTACAGCTAAAGGTAATGACCAGGTAAGATTTGATGTAGGAATTAGAAGTTTAAATCCCAACTTAAGAATAATTGCTCCCCAAAGAGAGTGGAATATTTCACGAGAAGAGGCAATAGAATATGCAAAAAACCACGGAATAAAAATAAATGTTACAAAAAGTAGTCCGTACAGTATAGATGAAAATTTATGGGGCAGGAGTATTGAGTGCGGGGTATTGGAAGACCCCTGGAATGAACCTCCAGAAAACATATATAAATGGACAAAATTAACAAGAAAGCATAATGAATGTGAATATATTGAGATAGAATTTAAAAGAGGTGTTCCTATAGCTTTAAATGGAAAGAAGATGCAGCCTGTTAAAATAATAAAAGAAATAAACACAATTGCTGGCTCTTTTGGTATAGGAAGGATAGATATGATTGAAAATAGGCTCATAGGCATAAAATCCAGGGAAATATACGAATCTCCTGCTGCAGTATTGTTAATAAAAGCTCATCAGCAGTTGGAGTCTTTAGTTTTAGATAGAGAACTTATACATTATAAATATTTAGTTGAAGAAAAAATGGCGGAGCTGGTTTATTATGGATTATGGTTTACGCCTATAATAAACTGTCTAAATTCTTTTATAGAAGAAAGTCAAAAATATGTTTCTGGAGTTATTAAAATTAAGCTGGAATATAAAAAATATTCAGTTGTTGGAAGAAGGTCAAAGTATTCGCTATATGATATGAAACTCGCTACCTATAAAGAGGATGATACCTTTGATCCAAGGCACTCGGAGAGTTTTATAAAAATATGGGGCTACCCATATGAAATATTAGGTAAAAAAGGAAGAATAAATGGATAAAATATGGACAGGCAGAATTAGTAAAAATACAGATAAATCAGTAGAAGAGTTTACTTCTTCAATAAATATAGATAAAAATCTTTATTTGTATGACATTACAGGTACGTTGGCTCATGTATCAGGGCTGAACAGAATAGGGGTAATATCAAATGATGAGCTAAAGAAAATAATAAAAGGCTTAAAAGAAGTTAAAAAAAAGATAGAGTTAAAAGAAATTAAAACTGATAATCAATATGAGGATATTCACAGCCTTATAGAAAATGAACTGGGAAAAATAATTGGAGGGGTTGCAGGGAAGATTCATACCGGGAGGAGCAGGAATGATCAAATAGTGCTGGATGAGAGGTTATATATAAAAGATGCGTTAGTAGATACTATAAGTAAGATTTTAAGTTTGCAAAAAAACATATTAAAGCTTGCAGATAAGGAAATAGATTTTATAATTCCAGCTTATACACACTTACAAAAGGCTCAACCTGTACTCTTGTCTCATTATCTTTTATCCTTCTTTGAAAGATTTAAGAGAGACATAAATAAACTTTGTGAAAATTTTGAGGCAAGTGACAGCCTCCCACTGGGAGCTGCTGCATGTACTGGAAGTGGATATAGGATAGATAGAGAATTTCTAAAGAAATTACTTAAATTTAAATATGTTAGTTATAATAGCATGGATGTTGTAGGCAGTAGAGATTTTATTTTAGATTTCATATACTGCTGCAGCAGGATAATGCTGCACCTGAGCAGGTTTTGTGAGGATTTAATTATTTACAGCAGCTCTGAATTTTCTTTTATAGATATAGACGAAGCTTTTTGTACTGGTAGTAGTATCATGCCACAGAAAAAAAATCCAGATATTTTAGAACTTATTCGGGGGAAGAGCTCTATAGTTATTGGAAATTTAATGCAGTTAATAGTACTGCTCAAAAGTCTGACTTCAACCTATAATAGAGACTTGCAGGAGGATAAAAAAGTTCTATTCAGCGCATATGAAGAAACCTGTAGTAGCATTGATATTTTTTCAAAATTACTTAAAAAAATAAAATTTAACCATGATGCAGTTGAAAATAATTTAAAAAGTGGATTTTTAGAAGCCACAGATGCTGCTGATTATCTGGTAAAAAAAGGGGAAAGCTTTAGAAAATCTCATAATATTGTTGGCAGGATAGTAAAATATTGTATAGAAAATAATTTGAAGTTAAAAGATTTGACACTAAAGGAACTTAAAAAATACTCACCTTATTTTGATAAAGATTTTTATGAAAAGATTAAGCTTGAGGCCTGCATTAATTCAAAGGACGTAGATTGTGGTACTAATAGGAAGCGGGTTATAGCTAAAATAAAGTCCAGTAGAAAAGCAATAAAAGATTGGGAAAATAAATTAGAAGAACTCTGCAGTAGAATACCAAATTTTGAAGAATTAATTAGATATAATACTGTTTTAAAATGATCTTTGGATCAATTTCCCTTGCTTTTTTATCTCCTGCCTTGTACCAAGATAGATTTTCATTCAATATATTTGATTTTAATAGTTTTAAATTTTTCTCTGCTTTAGGCATTAGTTACCCTCCTTTCCGAAGATGGCTTACAATGAGAAGGATTTTTATTATATATTTCTTGATAAAATCTATATTAATCACTTGACTACTCTTTCTATATTCAGTCAAACCGGCAATAGTATTAAAAATGATTTTTATATTAAAGTTTATGCAGATCTACTTTAGGACAGATACCTATGCCCCAGATACCAGGTCCGGTATGTGCGCTCATTATAGTAGTTATTTCAGTCATAATTAGTTTATCAATTTCAATATCATTATCATCTCTTATCATCTTTTCAAGCTCTAGAGCTGTATTTATATCAGAAGCATAAAAAATACCGATTTCATTTTTATTATTATAAGAAGCTGCCTTCTTTGCTTGTTTGTATAGTTCTGCTGTAGCATTTTTTTTACTTCTGGCAAATTTTTTAAGCTTTATCTTTCCATTTCTACCAATAGTAAGGATAGGTTTAAATCTTATTGCAGAGCTTAAAAATTTTCCAAGAAAAGGTGCTCTTCCTCCTTTAAACAGATGCTCAAAGTTTTCAATTGCTCCAAAAAATTTACTTTTCTCTATCAGAATATCTATTAAATGGTCTATTTTTTCCTCACTAACCCCACTTTTTACAGCCCTTGCTACTTCCAGTATAATAAGACCAAGGCTTATTGTGACATTTTTGGAATCAATAATCTTAATCCTGGTATTTGGAAAGAATTTTTTAGCCTGATTTGCAGAATTTACAGTACCTGAAAGTTTTGAGCTAAGATGAATAGAATAAATTGTGGTCTTTTTCTCTTTATTTATTATATTCTTGTAAAGATTTACAAAATCTACAGTAGAAGGAGTGGATGTCATTACTTTTATTCCAGCCTCCAGTTTTTCATAAACTTTCTGGTTGGTAATTTCCTTTCCCTCTTTATATAATTTTCCTTCATAGCCGACATAAAGAGGTATGATAGTAATGTTATTTTCTTTGGCTAATTCCTCAGGAATATCAGCAGTAGTATCTGTAACTATTGCAATATTATCCATAGTTTAGTCCTTTCTATTCTATAAAAAATATTAATTAATTGACTTATTTTTAAGTCAATTATATCATAATAAATAATAATTTACCTATCGGTAAGTAAGTAAACATTTTAGCATACAATAATAAAAATTAAAATTATGAAAGTATATAAAAAGCAAAAGAATATTATTAATAGAACAAAAGAACGTATTATAGAAGTTGCTCGCAGTCTTTTCTCGGAATATACATATTTAGGTACTTCAATGAGCGACATTGCTAAAAAACTTAATATCACTAAGGCAGCACTTTATTACCATTTTTCAGGTAAAGAAGAAATTTATAAAAATGTGCTTGATGGGACTTTTAATGAATTAAAGTTATGTATCACAGAAGCATCTAATGAAAAAACATCTGATAAAAAACTATATAGGCTTATCAAAGGTTATTTGGATTTTGGTTTAAAAGAAAAAAATATTATTAGAGCAATAATGTTAAAATTATCGCCAGGTAGTTCTGATATAATCAAGAGTATTATTAAGTTGAGAGAAGAAGTGGTTGACTTATTTCGGTCTTTGATTAAGGAAGTAATTCAAAGTAAAAAACAGAGCAGAGAATTTGATAGCAATTTAGTAGCATCTTTACTAACTGGAATGATAGATGGATTACTTTTAGAGTATTCATTTCTGAACAAAAAAATTGATTCGGCAAAAGTGTCAAAACAAATTATTGCTGTTTTATTATAAAAAGAAGAAGTTAAATTATATGATAAACTTTAATTATTAAATTTATTAGAGGAAGGAAAATTATGGCTGACCTAATTAAAAACATAGTTTTAGCGGGTTTAGGCGTTCTGTCACTTACTCGTGAAAAAGCTGAGAGTTTAGCTAAAGATTTAATTAAGAAAGGGGAGCTTGCAAAGACTGAAGAAGCTAAATTTGTAAAGGATCTGATGGAAAAAGCTGATAAAAGTGGCAGTGAAGTTAAGAAAAAAATAGAGGAAACAGTAGAAGAAACAATTAAAAAATTAAATATCCCTACTCGCAAGGATTTGGATGAAATAAAAGAGAAACTTGATAAACTAATCAAAAAATAAAACTAGCTAAAAAGGATACACTCTCTTAAAACTACTTAATAATAATAATTAATGCTGCTTTAAATTATGATGATTTTATGCTAAGCAATTAAGTTTTTGGTACATTTATGAACTTTAAAACTAACTACAGCAAGTTAAAAAGAAGCAGGCAAATTGTAACTGTCCTAATAAAATATGGTTTGGATTATTTTATTGATAGATCAAAGATAAGGTTCCTTACCAGGATAAAAAGAATCCCAAAAAGCTATCAGGAACTAAGTTTGCCCAAACGAATTTGTATGTCTTTAGAAGAGCTTGGACCAACTTTTATTAAATTTGGTCAGATTTTAAGTACCAGACCTGATTTTTTACCTCCTGACTTTATTAAAGAATTAGAAAAACTCCAGGATAAGGTTCACCCGTTTGATAGTTTTAAAGCCAAAGAAATTATTGAACAAGAATTGGATATGCCTATTAATAAATTGTTTAAAAAATTTGAGGAAGCACCAATAGCGGCTGCTTCTCTTAGTCAGGTTCATAAAGCAATTTTGCCAGATGGTGAAATTGTAGCAGTAAAAATTCGAAGACCTAATGTTAAAGAAGTAATTGAACTGGATTTAGAAATCTTAGACAATCTAGCAGGGTTTATAGATAGAAGGTTAGGAGATGGCTGGATCTATCATCCAAAACTAATGGTAAAAGAATTTAAAAGAGCAATTTTAAAAGAGATTGATTTTACGAATGAAGCTCACCATTTTGAAAAATTCAGAATCAACTTCAAAGATATTGATTATATTAAAATACCAGAAGTCTATTGGAAAATGACCACAACAAAAGTTATTACAATGGAATTTATCGATGGAACAAAGGTTAGTGAAATAATCCAGGATGAGTATAAAGATATTTTTGATTTAAAGGAGGTTGCAGAAAGAGGCGCGAATATAATTTTAAAGCAAATATTCGAAGATGGTTTTTTTCATGGAGATCCTCACCCAGCCAATATCTTTATTTTGCCTCCTGCTACTATTGTAATACTTGATGTGGGGATGGTAGGCTATGTTGATGAAAATATGATTAAAAATGGGGCAAAATTGCTACAGGCAATGATAGATAAAAATCTGGATAAGGGTATTCGCAGCCTTGAAGCATTAGGCGTGTTTAAAAAGGAATTTGATGAAAATCTACTGCGACAGGATTTTGCAGAATTAGTTGATAGTTATGTGGGAATATCTCTAAAAGACTTAGATATCAGTAAACTTATGCAGGACACCATAAGAGTAATGGTACATAATAACCTGGTTCTACCATCTAATTTAGCTTTGATGATTAAAGCACTTTCTATGGTAGAAACTACCGGCAGACAGCTTGATCCTGATTTTAATATGGTTCCAGTAGCTAAGTCATTTATCAATAAACTTCTTAGTAAAAAGTTTGCTACTAAAGAACTGATAAAAAGAGGCAATGAATTTATTCAGGAAAGTGCTGAGTTTATGGAGCAACTACCCGGGGATTTGAGGGATGCTATAAAAAAGCTTAGAAAAGGAAAATTAAAATTTGTCTTCGAGCATCGCGGATTAGAAAAATTAACCAGCGAGATAGATCATTCAACAAGCCGTATGTCACTTAGTATAATTATTGCTGCTATAATTATAGGTTCTTCTTTAATCGTGCATGTAAATATTGGACCATTTATTTTTGGCTATCCTATTTTAGGTATTATAGGCTATATTATAGCATTATTGTTAGGGTTTGGACTGATAATTTCAATTATAAGATCAGGAAAGTGGAGATAATATTATGACAAAACAGATGGGACCAAAAATAGGTTTGGCATTAGGTAGCGGAGGAGCTAAAGGATTATCTCATATTGGAGTTATAAGGGTTTTGGAGGATAGCAGTATACCAATTGATTTTATTGCTGGATCAAGTATTGGAGCATGTATCGGTGGATTTTATGCAGTTACCAGGAGTGTAAAAAATATTGAGGAAGTAGCACTACCTCGTAATTGGCGGCAAATGCTATCTCTATTTTTGGATCCTTCTTTACATCAGGGACTGGTTAGTGGGAAAAAAATAATAAATTTTATTGAGAGTATTATTGGAAGAATTTATTTTAAAGACTTAAAAATCCCTCTTTCAGTAGTAGCAACTGATATAAAAACAGGTGAGGCAGTTGTTATAAATGAAGGTGAGGTTGCTTTAGCTATCAGAGCGAGTGCTTCTATTCCTTTAGTTTTTAAGCCAGTAAAGAGAAATAATAAATTGCTGGCCGATGGCGGCTTGTCACTGCCTGTACCTGTAAAAATTGTTAAAAAAATGGGAGCTGATATAGTAATTGCAGTTAATTTGGATTCAGATTACTTTAGTAATAATAATATTAATAGCTACGGATTTTATGGAGTAGTAAATACTTCTATTAAAATTTTAAGATATCACCTGTCTTCTTTAAATGCTGAGGAGGCTGATATTATTGTTAATCCTAAAATAGGTGAGGTAGGATGGAATAAATTTATTGATGGTGAAAATGTAATTTTGGCAGGTGAAGAAGCAATGCAGCAATCAATGTCACAGTTGAAAGAGTTAATACATTAAAAAAGCAGTAGTGTTTAAAGAAATATTTGATACATAGCCTAATATCATTTTTTAATTAATAACGAAATAGAATGGAATATATAGACGGTCAAGAATTAAAAAAATTAATTTCAGCAGGATATATCTGGCTAAAAAATAAATCCAGGATTGTAGATGATCTAAATGTTTTTCCAGTTCCGGATGGTGATACCGGGACAAATATGTGTTTTGCTTTAAAAAGTGTTGTTGGCGAACTTTCAAAGATTAAAGATGTAGAAAAGGTTACTGCGGGGGAAATTTCTAAGGTAATTGCCAGAGGTAGTTTAATGGGTGCAAGAGGTAACTCAGGAGTTATTCTTTCCCAATTTTTTTATGGCTTAAGTAGTAAAATAAATTCCACGGAAAAAATAAGTGCCAGTGAACTTGCACAGGCCTTGCATAAGGGCAGTATATATGCTTACAGGAGTGTATCCAATCCTGTTGAGGGAACTATTTTAACAGTAATGAGAGAAGTGGCACAAACTGCTCTTGAAAATAAGGAATCAATTACCAATATTAATTCATTATTTGAAAAAATATTAATAAAAGGTAAAGAGGTTTTAAATAAAACACCTGACATGCTGCCTGTACTAAAAGAAGCAGGAGTAGTAGATGCAGGTGGATGCGGGTTAATCTTTATTGTGGAAGGAATGCTTAGATGTTTAAAAGGTAAAAGCCTGGAAGAAAAAAAACTTGCTGAAAGGTATATGCCTATACTTATAAATACCTGGGGAAAAATATTAAATTTAGCTAAGAATGAAGCTTCGGAGGATGCTGACTTAATATTACAAACAAAAATTCTTAGGAAGGGCTTAAAGGAAAGAATAAAAAATATGATAGGTGGAATTTCTTTAAGCTCCATTAATCTGCCACTAAAACCTGTATATAAAATCTTAAGAAAATTTCATTTTAATAATATAGGCGGCTTAACTTCTATCGGTTACAGAATGGTAGAAGTATGGAAGGAAAAACCGAAGGAAAGGTACTGTCTTGGATTTATTTTAAAGGGAAAAAATCTTTCTAAAGATGTTCTGTCTGATAAACTAAAAGATACTGGTAGCTCAACCATAATTGCTGGCTCAAATAATTTATTTAAAGTTCATATTCATACCAATGAACCTGAGCAAATAATAAATACTATATCTTCGTTAGGAAAAGTATCGAGTATAAAAGTTGATGATATGTATGAGCAGCAGCAAAAATTTCTATCTGATATACAAGCTGGTAGCAAAGATCATAATATTGGAGTATTAGTAGTTGCATCAGGTAAAGGGTGGAAGGAAGTTTTTAAAAGCTCAGGTGCATCTTATATTATAGATGGCAGAAAAACTATGAATCCTTCAGTAAAAGAAATTCTGAAAGCTATAGAAAAAGTAAATTATCCTAATATTATACTTATGCCGAATGATAGCAATGTATTGCTAAGTGCTCTGCAAGCGGTAAGATTAACCAGTAAAAATGTTGAAATAATTCAATCTAAAACCATGCCTGAAGGTATAAGTTCTCTGCTATCTTTTAATCCTGAATATAGTTTAAAAGAAAACAAAAGACAAATGGAAGGAATTTTAAGTGTAGTTAGTACAGGAATGGTGGCTAAAGCTACTCGCTCAGTTAAAAGCAAGGAATTAGAAGTAAAAAAAGGGGATTTTATAGGGCTGGCAAAAAAGGAAATAATAACCAAAGGGAATGATTACCAGACAGTAGCTTTGGATCTTGTTAAAAAAATAGTAAAAAAAGATAGTAATCTTATCACGATATATTGGGGAAGGGGAAGCAATAAGATTAAAGCTAAAAGTCTATATCAGGAAGTAAAGAATAAATTTCCAGATATAGAAGTAGAACTATATTACGGAGGACAATTTTATTACTATTACATAATTTCTGTTGAATGATTTTTTACTTATAAAAAAGTTTAAATATAAATTAGACATAGAAAGGGAAAATTAAATGAAAGAGGTTGCAATTGTTACTGGAAGCGGCCATGGACTCCCGGAAAAACTTATAAAAGAATATGACATAAATTTGGTTCATTTTGGAGTATCTATAGGGCATGAGAACTACAAAGATTGTGTTGATATTACACTAAACAAACTAATAAAAATAATCTATGACAAAAAGATTATGCCTAAAACGAGCGCTCCTTCAATAGAAGAATTATCTAATATTTACAATTCTTTAATTAAAGAAGGTAAATCTATAATATCTATATTTATGTCATCAAAATTAAGTGCTGCAACTTTCGAATCTGCTAAAAATGCAAAAGAGATTGCTGGAGGAGATATTGAGATAATAGACAGCTTGCAGGCAGATATGGGCAAGGAACTTATAGTGTTGGAGGCAGCTAAATTAGCTAAGGAAGGAAAAGACAAAGAAGAGATATTAGCACGTACGAGAAAGGTTATATCAAGGACAAATAGTATTTTTGGTATACCCGACTTGATGTATCTTTACCGCGGTGGGAGAATAGGAAGAGCTAAAGTTTTAATGGGTTCTATAATGAAGGTAGTCCCTATAGTTGCAATAAGGGATATGGAAGGATCAATTTCACCTATAGGTAGAGCAAGAAATGTGTCTCAGGTGAACCAGAAAATAGTTGACATTATAAAAGAAGATTTAAAAAAATTTAATGCAAGCAAGGTGAAAAGTATTGTAATTGGACATGCAGATAATAAAGAAGCAGTTGGAAGCTTGAAGAAAGTTATAGAAGAAAATATTGATTGTGAAGATATAGTGGAGATGGAGTTTGGATGTGTTGGTACAATTCATCCTGGCCCAAAATCCTGGGGAGCAGGATATTATATAGAGTAAATTATGTATATTATAAGATTATATAAATTAGAAAATAAAGGTAATTTAAAGATATAGGTATGATAGAGATAATTATTTCTAAGGGAAGTAAAAACAAAAGTAAAAAAAGCAAAAATAACTGTTGAGAATGAGCACGAGTAAGCCTATAATGTGGAACATTGTATAAAATTAGTAAAAGATAATAGAAATGGAGTAATAGAAATGGTAGACACTATTGTATTTAAAGTTGTTTTTGTTATTTTAAGCTATCTTTTAGGTTCTGTTTGCTTTGGTTATATTTTTGCAAAAATCTTAAAGAAAAAAGATTTTGGTAAAAAAGACTTACCTGGAGCAGCAGGTTCATTCCGTCAAAACGGGTTTAAAATAGGTATAGCAACTGGATTTCTTGATGCAGCCAAAGGAGCTATCCCACCTCTTTTAGCAAAATTTTTAGGGTTGGATACAATCACTGTAGTGATTGCATGTCTTGCTGTAATAATTGGACATAACTGGCCAATATTTTATAAATTTAGAGGGGGAGGGGGACTTGCTACTACTATAGGTATTAGCCTGGTAATGATTCCCATAGAATTTGCGATAGCATTTCTATCAGCAATAGCAGTTGGATTTATATATAAATATACTTTAAGAAAACGTTTAGGGTTTGGACCTAATGCAGTAGGAGGAGCGTTTGGGGCTCTTCTTTTACCAATACTTGCTTTTGTGTTTCATGAGTCTCTGCCTATTATAATTTTATTTGCTCTTATATTTATCATAATAGCATTAAAGGGAATTATTCTTACTACAATAATATATAATAAAAAAGAGTCATGTACCTAACAGGATTAAGTTGCTTCAGCTATCAGGTTCTTCCTCTTCCTCTGGTTCCTCTGGCTCTTCTTCCTGTAGTTCAATTATTACTGTGGAACCATAATTAAGATAAGAGTCAGCTTCGGGTATTTGATTTATAACTTTTCCAGTTGCTTCAGGGTCATCTGGAACTATCTTCACTAAAAATCCTAAGTTTTCCAGTTCCTCTAAAGCATCTTCTTTATCCATATCTATTACATCTGGAACTTTAATACCTTTACTGATCTTTATAATTATTTCTGATGATTTATTATAAACGGTGCTACTTTCAGGTACCTGGCTAAATACTTTATCTTTTTCTTCTTCACTTTCTTCTTCTATAATAGAGATATTATTAAATCCAGAACTATTTAACGTTTCTATTGCTTCTTCTTTTGTCATTCCCAATACATCAGGAACTATGGCTTCAGGATTTTCACCTTTGCTTATGTATATAGTAACTGGCGTGGATTTAGTGACTTTGGAATTTGCTGCAGGATCCTGCTTAAATACTTTATCTATAGTCTGCTCATCATTGTATTTATATATTATATTTTCAAGTGTAAGACCAAAACTGTCTATAATTTTTTCTGCCATATCTTTTTTTTGTCCTACTAAATTTATCATATCAAAAGTTCTTTCTCCTTTACTCACATACAGGGCAATACTTAGTTTCTCGCCTGTTAGTGATTCTAAAACTGTAGATGATTCAGGTTCCTGTTTAAATACAATATTTTGGTTATATATATCATTAAATTCTGAAATTTCATTTACTTCAAAGTATAAATCTTCCAATATTTGTCTTGCTTCTTCTATGCTCACACCAATAACATCTGGCACTTCTACTTTATTATGTATATTACATATCTCTATTGGCTCCTTGCCTTTAATAAAAATTCTATATTCAAGCAAATCTTTCGGACACCAAAATGTGGGGAGTAATCCAGATTCAGAACAAACTTCGATATCTACCAGTTCCTTATCAGGTTTTTTAAAATCAGAAATTGGTTTTCCTTCTAAAGCTGAACTCATAAATTCTCTCCATATATCAGCAGGGTAAGTTCCTCCAACTACAACTCTTTCGTTTATTGGTTCCATAGTTTTACTGGATTCTGGATAACCCATCCAGACAACTGTTACAAGCTCAGGAGTATAACCTGCAAACCAGGCATCTTTAAAATCACTCGTAGTTCCAGTTTTACATGCTGCTGGTCTTCCAATATTTGCTCCTCTACCTGTGCCTTCATTTATAACTCTTTGCAACACTTGAGTAACATAATATGCTACTGGTTCTTCAAGTACTCTATGGTTTGCTTTATTGCTATCAGGATCATATTCATATAAGACGTTTCCTTGAGGGTCTGTTATCTTTAATATACATACTGGCTGGTTATAAATACCGCAAGAAGCCAGTGTAGAAAAAACCTTACTTAAATCAAGAGGGGTTATTCCTACATCAAGTCCACCAAGCGCAATTGCCGGGTTGTTTCCAATATCATAAATTTCCATGCTATTGCATAATTTTTCTACATTTTTTGCTCCAACTTTCATTATTAATTGTGCATAAACAACATTTACTGAGTGTATAGTTGCATCTATTACTGATAACTCATCTCCAAATTTTTGTCCACCATAATTATCAACTACCCAGTCAGGTCCTTTTTCCATTTTAATAGTAATAGGCCCATCAGGGTTAAATTTGTTATTGGGAGAAATATGTTGATTAATAGATTCTGTTAAAACAAGTGTTTTAAATACAGAACCAGGCTGCCTTTTGCCCTGAGTTGCTATGTTAAATTTACTTTTGCTATAATCTTTTCCACCTATTAAAGCATATATATAACCATTATCAGGATCTACGGTTACAAGTGAATAAGAAGGCCCTATTTCTTGAGGAAAAACAGTTTTTACAGCATCTTCAGCCTTTTGCTGCAGTTCCATATCTAAAGTAGTATAAATTCTAAGCCCCCCTTTAAATACATCATAGTCTGTAAATTTTTTCTCATAAAGCTGTTGTTTTATATAATCAATGAAATAAGGAGCAGTTCTATTTTTATAATCCCCGTCAGCAATAGCTGGATTTTCATTTAATATTACAGGAGAAGCTAATGCACTTAAATATTCATCACTATTTATAAATCCTTGTTCATACATTAATTTAAGCACTAAATTCCTTCTGTTCTTTGCATTTTCAATATTATTAAATGGTGAGTAATTCTCAGGCGATCTTGGAAGACCTGCAAGGAGTGCAGCCTGTGGCAGAGTTAACTTGCTTGCATGAACACCAAAATATGTTTGAGAGGATTTCTCAATTCCATATGCACCTGACCCAAAATAGATAGTGTTTAAATACATTTCCAATATTTTATCTTTAGTATAGTTTCTTTCTATTTGTATTGATATTGCAGCTTCGTTAATTTTTCTTTTAATTGTTTGTTCAGGACTGAAGTATATATTTTTAACGTACTGTTGGGTAATTGTACTGCCGCCCTGGACAATATCTCCTGATTTTATATCTGCTATTAATGCACCTATAATTCTTATATAGTCTACTCCCTGATGCTCATAAAATCTTTTATCCTCAACTGCTATAATGGCATTCTTAATGTAGTCTGACATTTCATTAAAAGAAATAATTTCTCTATTTTCTTCTGCATGAAATTCTGTAATTAAACTTTCATCTAAAGCATAAACTTTTGATGTTTGAGCTATTGGAGAAGGAGTAAGTTCTTCAAGAGATGGCAGTGAGTTTATATAGATGAAAGCAACAATGCTACCAATAAGCATAGTGGAAATTACTATAATTACTAAAATAAATATAAAAAATTTGAAACATCCACTTTTTTCTTTTGCAGTCATATTGGTTTATTAATATATAGTATTGGCCAAAATTTTCAAGTGAAAAATTTGAACTTATCATAAAAATATAATTATATCAGTTTATCAATGTTTAATTGAAAATAAAATAGTAGTTTTAATTGAATTCTTCAGATTAAACATTCCATGGTTATCTTTTGTTTTAATATTTGTTATAAAATATATCTTAAGATATAATTTATTTTATTAAAAAAGTTGTAATTTACAATTTATGCTATTAAATTTTAATTGAAATAATTTTTACTAAAAAATATAGTTAGTAATTATAATATTTTTTTATAATACTTTGATAGACATTAACGCTATTATTAAAGATAATCGTTGATTTAAAGAGATATATTAAACTATAAAGGTTGGGAAGCAAAATAATGGGTTGGCAGCAATATACACCATATATCATACCTTTGCTTTTGGGAGGTATGATCTCAATTATTTCAGCTTTTTTCTTATTGAGATATAAACCTACACTGAATCACAGAACTGGAGCAGTACTTTTTATAGGTAGTGCAATATGGATGTTTGCAGTTGTCTTCGAATTAACAAATGCTGAAGTACAAACGATAATTTTTTGGAGTAAGATAGAATACATAGGTATAGTTATTGTGCCAGTTACTTTTTTTATTAGTACTATTCTATATAGTGGCTATGGAAAGTGGGTCACACGAAAAAGAGTAGTTCTACTTAGCATTATACCATTTATAACACTGGTTTTAGCATTCACTAATGAATTACATGGTTTAATCTGGAGGAATTTAATACCAATCACTGTTAATTTTGGAACTACATTGGTTTATGAGTATGGTGCATGGTTTTGGCTTTTTTCAACATACTCATATATATTACTTATAATTAGCTATATTATTATTATACGTGCGCTAATTAGCAGTTTTAGATTCTTTCGCTGGCAAGCTATTATTATGATCAGTGTTTTGTCTATTTCCTTGCTGGCAAATATATTACATATATTGAAGTTGGATTTCATTACCAATTTTGATACAACACCTATAGCGTTTTCTATAAGTAGCCTTGTTCTTATATTTGGTATAACACGTTTGAAGTTGGGCGATATTACACCAGTTGCTCATAAAACTATTACTGAAAGTATGAAAGATGCAGTTATTGTATTGGATGATAGGAATCGTATTATATATCTTAATAATATTGGTAATAACCTATTTAAAAATAATAAAAATAGTGAAGAACTTATTGGACATTATATAAATGAGATACTGCCTGATTGCTCGGATTATTTTGAGAGTAATTTTAATAGCTCTGAGATTGTAAGTGATATAACACTTATTAAAGATGAGCAAAAGAGAAATTATAATATACAAATAAATCCTATTACGTATAATGCTTGTGAGAAACCTTCAGGCAAAGTAGTTATTATTAGAGATATTACTGAACGAAAAAGTGCAGAAGAAAAGATAAAATATTTATCTTTTCATGATAGTTTAACCGGCCTGTACAATAGAGCTTATTTTGAAGAAGAACTCAAAAGACTTGATAAAAAAAGACAGTTGCCGTTATGTTTTATTATGGGAGATATAAATGGGCTGAAGCTAATAAATGATGCATTTGGACATAAAGAAGGAGATAAGCTACTGAAAGAAATAGCTAAAATACTAAAAAATTGCTGTCGGGGAGAAGATATTGTTTCCAGGTGGGGCGGTGATGAATTTTCTATACTTCTTCCAAAAACATCTGAAGAAGATTCATCAGAAATAATAGACAGGATAAGAAAGGCTTGTGATAAAGCAAGTACTGGAAGTGTGCCATTAAGTATATCCCTTGGCGTTTCAACTAAGTATAGCACTGAACAGGATATCCAGAAGTTAATAATTAAGGCTGAAGATAGAATGTATAGTAGGAAGCTGCTTGAGAGTAAGAGTATCAGTAGCTCTATTATTTCGTCGCTCGAGAGATCTCTACAGGAAAAAAACTATGAAACTCGAGAGCATACAATACGCCTAAAAAATCTTGCGTTAGAACTGGGAAGAAGTATAAACCTATCAAGTGATAATCTGGATACATTATCACTTCTTGCCACTTTGCAAGATATAGGTAAGATAGCAATACCTGATGAAATTCTTAATAAAAAAGAGAAATTAACAAAAAAGGAATGGAATATTATAAAAAAACATCCAGAGATAGGTTATCGTATTGCTCTATCATCTCCCCAGCTTGTAAAAATAGCTGAATATATACTATCCCATCATGAGAATTGGGATGGAACTGGTTACCCAAGGGGTTTAAAAGGGAAAATAATACCACTTCTTTCTCGCATAATAGCAATTGTTGATGCATATGATGTTATGATACATAATAGACCATTTAAAAAAGATGTTAGCAAGAAGGAATCTATTGCAGAATTAAGAAGATGCTCAGGGACTCGATTTGACCCACAGTTGGTAGAAAAATTTATTCAAGTATTAAAGAATTAAAAAATTTGTATTTATACTTCTAGTAAGTTAAGGATATGGAGAAAGATTTACAAAAGCAATTAAATATAATACTGCAGGGAACCGAAGATGTTCTTTTAGTAGAGGAACTAAAAAACGTTCTAAATGAATCTATAAAGAAAAAAAGACCTCTAAGGGTTAAATTAGGTCTGGATCCTACGGCTCCCGACATTCACTTAGGGCATACAGTAGTTTTAAACAAGCTCCGTCATTTTCAAGATTTAGGTCATAAGGCTATATTGATTATCGGAGATTATACAGCGAGGATTGGCGATCCTTCTGGAAGATCTACTCTCAGGCCAAGGTTGTCACCGGAAGTAATAGATAGAAATGCTGAAACCTATATGAAGCAGGCATTTAAAATTCTTAATCCTGACAGGACAGAGGTGGTCAAGAATTCAAAGTGGCTCAAGCCTTTAAAACTTGAAGATATACTAAACTTAACCTCTAGATTTACAGTTGCAAGAATGCTTGAAAGAGATGATTTTAAAAAGAGATTTAAGGGTAATGTATCAATAGCAATAATGGAGTTTCTGTACCCAATAATGCAGGCTTATGATTCAGTAGCTATAAATGCAGATGTTGAGCTGGGTGGAACAGACCAGAGGTTTAATTTACTTATGGGCAGAGAATTACAAAAAGAATTTTCACAACGTCCCCAGGTTGCTATAACAATGTCGATTCTGGTAGGAATAGACGGAACAGATAAAATGAGTAAAAGTTTAGGAAATTATATAGGAGTTGATGAACCTCCTGAGGAAATTTTTGGAAAAGTTATGTCTATACCGGATAAGGCTATGATGGATTATTTTAATCTTCTTACCAAATTAGATAAAAAAGAAATTGACGATATCGAACATAGTATCAGAAAACAAAAGCTCAATCCATCTATAGCAAAAAGAAAGCTTGCAAAACTAATAGTAGAAAACTTGTATGATAAAAATAGAGCTGAAAAATCAGAAGAATTTTTTGACACCATATTTAAACAAAAAAAAGCACCTGATAAAGTTGAAGAATATATTTTAACAGAAAATGATATAATTAATGGTAAGGTTCAGTTAGCTAATGTAATGACTGCCAGTCATCTTACAAGTTCAAAAAGTGAAGCACGTAGATTAATAAATCAGGGTGCGGTAAAAGTTGGAAATAAAAAGATAAAAGACCCTAATTCTGGATTAGATTTAGAGTATATCAATAATAAGATAATTCAAAAAGGAAAGAGATATTTTAGAAAAATTATTATAAAAAATTAAGAGGCTATGGTAAAACCAAGAAAAAAGAGGAATGTCCTGTATCCTCCAAGAACACTTTATTTTAAACCTCATGGAGTTCCTGTAAATAATTTACAGGATGTAATTATAACTATTGATGAATATGAAGCTGTAAGATTGGCTGATTATAAACAATTAAAACAGGAAGAAGCAGCAAAAAAAATGAACATATCAAGACCTACATTTACAAGACTGATAGATAGCGCAAGGAAAAAAGTTGCTGAGGCTATAATAAATGGGAAAGCTATTAGAATAGAAGGCGGAAGCTTCATATTTTTAAGAAATAGAATTAGATGCCTAAGTTGTGGTAATATCTGGGAGATGGAAGGAATACCAAATCCTAATTTAACTTGCCCAAATTGCAGCAGCACTAACCTGGAAGATGTAGGACGAAGTCTAATAAAAGGAGTACCCAGAAGAAGAAGACGTGGCAGAAATTGGTAAATAAATGCACTCAAGCAAAATAAAATTTTTTAAAAGAAATAAAGAAAGAATATTATGCATGAATATTCAATTACCAATTCTGTTTTAGAAATACTTAATAAAATAGTAAAAGAAAAAAAAATAAAAAGAGTAAAAAAAATTAATCTTGAATTTACTCCTCTTTCACAAATTGACCCTGATTCTGTAAAGTTTTATTTTAATTTTTTAGCTAAAGATAATAACATTTTAAAAGATGCAAAATTAAAATTTAAAAGATGCAAAATTAAAATTGAGTGTAGAAGGTGTAAAAACATATTTGAAATTAACAGTTTTACTATTAGGTGCCCAAAGTGTTCAAGTAAAGAAGTAAGACTGGTTAATGAAAATGATATTAAAATTACATCAATAGAAGTATAGAATTTATGATAATTTGTAAATTTATCACTTTAAAGGTTAATTACCTTGACTTAAATTGTTGGTATAAGTTAAAATAGAAATAACTTAATAATTATTTAAAATTGCTTTATTTATAAGTTATTTTGATTCTGAATTAACGGAATTTGTTGAATTAATAGAAGGTAAATATAGTTTATAAAAAATAGCATTATATTAATTAAAATATTAGAATTAATATAAGGGTTATAACAAGAAAAAGAATTATATTTAGAATAATATGGTTAAAGCTTGGTTAACAATAATACAGATAAAGTTGTAGTATGATGATTAAAGTTATTAAAAAGATAATGTTTAAAAAAATGTGGAAAGGATTTTTTAATACTTATAAATAATTAATTCAATAATTTAAGGTAACAACTTTAGATTAAAATAAGAATTATATTAAAAATACTATAATAAAAAAGTAGAAATTAATTAGAGTTTTAACCATAAGAATAAGAAGATAATAAATAGTAAAAATAATTTATAAATCGAGCAATTTTGCTCGATTTTTTATTATAGAAAGGAAGGTTTAAGATGACACCAGTACAGTTAATAATAATATTTTGTGCAGGAATAATAGTATTAATTATCGGTTTTATTGCTGGCTTTTTTTATAGAAAAATAATAATTGATTCTAAACTTAATTCTGCTAATCAAACTGCAGAAAGAATATTAGATAGTGCTAAAAAGGAATCAGAAACAATAAAAAAAGCAGCATTGATTGAAGGTAAAGAAGAAATAAGTAATCTAAAAGCACGTGTTGATGAAGATATAAAAAGACAAAGATTTGAGTTCCATAAGAGAGAAAATAGAGTAATGTTGCGAGAGGAAAGCGTTGACAAAAAAACTCGCTATTTAGAAAAGAGGGAAATAGAAATTTCACAGAATGAAAAAAAATTAGAAGAGATTAGAAAAGATTTAGATGAAATATTAAAAAAAGAAATTTTAAGACTGGAGGCTATTGCAGAATTGACCAGGGATGAAGCTAAGGCAATTTTAATGAAAAAGATGGAGGAAGAAGCAAAATTTGAATGTTCTAAAGAAATAAGAAAGATAGAAGCTCAGACAAAGGAAGAAGCTGACAAGATTGCTAAGAATATAATCGCTCAAGCTATACAGAGATGTACTATAGATCATACAAGTGAAACTATGGTATCAGTTGTAAATCTGCCCAGTGACGAAATGAAGGGAAGAATAATAGGCAGAGAGGGAAGGAATATAAGGATGTTTGAGAATCTAACTGGAATAAATATTATAGTTGATGATACTCCAGAAGCAGTTATTTTATCTTCATTTGACCCTGTCAGGAGAGAGATTGCAAGAGTAACATTAGAAAATTTAATTATGGATGGTAGAATACACCCTGCCAGAATAGAAGAAATGTATGAAAAGGCAAGTAAACTTGTAAATAATGAAATTAAAATAGAAGGTGAACAAGCTATATTTGATATAGGAATTTCTGAGATTAATTCTGGTATTATTAAGGTTCTTGGAAGACTAAAATATAGAACCAGTTATGGACAAAATGTTTTAGCTCATTCAAAAGAAACAGCATATGTAGCAGGTATAATTGCTGCCGAGCTTGGTGTCAATATAAAAAAAGCAAGGAGGGCTGGACTTTTGCATGATATTGGTAAAGCATTAAGTCATGATATTGAAGGTTCTCATGCCATAATCGGTGCAGAACTTGCAAAAAGGTTACATGAAGATGAAGAGATATGTCATGCGATAAAAGCTCATCATGAGGAAGTTGAGACAAAAACAATTCTTGATGTAATAGTACAAGCTGCGGATTCAATATCTGGTTCAAGACCAGGTGCAAGAAGGGAAACTTTAGAAAAATATGTTAAAAGGTTGGAGAGCCTTGAAAATATTGCAACTGAATTTAAAGGAATAGAAAAAGCTTTTGCTATACAGGCGGGAAGAGAAATAAGAGTTATGGTTAAGCCAGAGGAAGTGGATGATAATATGTCTGTAGTACTTGCAAGAGATATAGCTAAAAAGATAGAAAGTGAAATGGAATATCCTGGACAAATAAAAGTTACAGTTATAAGGGAGAATAGATCCATAGAATATGCAAAATAATTCAGATATTGCCAAATTTTTGTCGGAACTAAATATAAAAAATGAACTGAATATAGAAGAAGATTTAGGAAATGGTTATGTAAGGTTAAAAATTTCAGAAGCAGAACGAAGACAAGCCCTGCAGGATATAAACTGCGTTGAGGATATAATAATAGAACTACTTAGAAATAGCAGAGACGCAAGCAGTAGCAATATCTTTATTGGAACCAAAAAGATTGGAGATAGAAAAAGAATTATACACTTTATTGATGATGGTATTGGTATTCCACCGCCACTGCATAATATAATTTTTGAATCAAGGGTAACCTCAAAGCTTGAAGATGGTACTAAAGACTCTTATGGATTTCATGGAAGAGGAATGGCTTTATTTTCTATTAAACTAAATATAGATGATATAAAAATTACTTATTCTGATAATACGAGAGGTACTTCTTTTTATTTAGACATAGATTTAAATAAGACTGGAGAGAAAAAAGATCAATCTATAATGCCTCAAATAATAAAAGCAAATGGAAATTTAAATACTATTGGTGGTGTAAATAATATCATAAAAAAATTGATTGAGTTTAACCTTCAGTATAAAGAAATCAATTTATATTACGGAACCCCAACCCAAATCCTGACAACTATGAGATGGATCTTAAAAAAAGAAAATAAATATGATAGTTACCCTAAGTTTGAAGAATGGAAAAATTTTTACGATTATATTAACAAAAAAACCTTAAAGGTTAGTGAATTTCCAGCTTTAACTGAGAATTATAATTTGATGGAGAAAATATCAAAAGATATATTTAATATGGATATATCTAAGAGAAATATCCAAAGAATTATATACAATGAAATAAGAGGTTTAAATCCTATGGATGTAAATAGCCTGAAAATTTATAAAAGAGATAGCACAGATTTAGTAGAATTAAAACCAGTTTATAATAAAGAAGAGAAATCTAAATATAAAGATAATAAAATTGGCGGTGTTGGAAGCCGTATTACTAAAAATAATAACAGCATAGGTCTTTTTGATGAGTTAAAACTAGCAAATAGGTTTAAAGATGAAGAAATAAAATGTATAATTAAATTGATAGAAAAAAAAATTAAGGAATTAGGCAATAAATATTTTATAACCATTAGTAAAGATATAGAATTTAAAAGAGCAAACAATATACTAAGTATAATAGTAGAATTAAAGGAAAAAGACTGAAATAAAAATAATAAAGAATAAAACATGAAATTGCTTAAAGTTTCCTCAAAATCAAAACCAAACTCAGTTGCTGGTGCCATTGCAGGAATAATAAGAGATGAAGGTAAGGTACAAATTCAAACTATTGGTGCAGGAGCGCTAAATCAAAGTATAAAAGGTATTGCTATTGCCAGAGGCTATATTGCACCAACAGGTCAGGAACTAGTTTGTGTTCCATTTTTTAAAGATATTGATGTAAATGGTGAGACAAAAACTGCGATTGTTATTACAGTTGAGGTTAGATCATAATTGACGGGTTTCTTTTATTTACATATATCTTATTCAGCTTTAGAACTAATAGTTTATTATCCAAAAGAAACTATGGGGTGAAATATTTACATTTGATAAAGTGGTTTTTCTGAAAAGTAAATAAATTTTAAAATTGCATTATTAAAATGTTGAAAAATACAAAAAATTATAAAAAAAACACACTAAAAGTATTTATAAAAACCTTTGGCTGCCAGATGAATGAGTATGATTCAGAGAGAATATTATACCTATTAGCGAGTGAAGGCTACAGAAGAACTTTTAATGTAGAAGAATCTGATATTATTGTATTTAATACATGCTCTGTCAGAAAGAAACCTGAAAATAAATTATACGGACATATAGGAAGATTAAAAAAATTAAAGAAATTAAATCCGCAACTATTAATATGTGTCGGTGGCTGCACTGCTCAAAATTTTAAGGAAAAGATACTAAAAGATTTACCCTATGTAGATATAGTATTTGGAACTCACAATATATCTGAACTTCCTGAACTGATAAAAAAAAGGAGATTGTTAAGTAGTAGCATATGTTCAGTTAGAAATAATGGATTTGATTATGATCTTAAGAAGGCAAAAAGAACAACAAAATTTAAAGCATATGTACCAATTATAATAGGCTGCAATAACTTTTGCTCTTACTGTATAGTACCTTTTGTTAGAGGAAAAGAAATTTCTATTCCATCTAAAAGTATTATAAAAAATATTAAAAATTTAGTTTCTGATGAGGTAGCAGAGGTAACACTTTTAGGACAAAATGTAAATTCTTATGGAAAAGATTTAGATAAAGATATTTTGTTCTCAGAGTTACTTGAAAAAATTTCATATATAAAAGGACTTAAGAGGTTAAGATTTTTGACTTCTCATCCCAAAGACTTTTATAAAGATATTGTACATGTTATAAAGGAAAGAGATAATGTGGCAAATCACATTCATCTTCCCCTGCAATCAGGATCAGATAAAATTTTAAAACTTATGAATAGGAAATATACAAGTAATAAATATTTAAACATAGTAAATTTTATCAGAGAGGAGATCCCTGAATGTTCTATCACTACTGATATTATTATTGGGTTTCCTGGTGAAGAAAGGTGGGACTTTTTAAAAACTTTAAATTTAGTAAAGAAAGTAAGATTTAGTAAAGCATTTACGTTTATATATTCTCCCAGAAAAGGGACTAAAGCTTATCGGATGGTTGATAATATTCCTATAGAGGAGAAAAAAGAGTGGTTTAAGGAGCTTGTTGAAGTACAGAATAAAATTTCATACGAAGAAAATAAGAGAATGATTGGCAACAAGCTTAAAGTTTTAGTTGGAGGTAAGAGTAAGAAGAATGATGGTATGTTAGAAGGTAGACTTGAAAATAACACTATAGTCAATTTTAAAGGAAGTAAAAAGATTATTGGTAGTTTTAAGTTTGTAGAAATAATAGAGGCAAGGTCATTTTATTTGATCGGTAATTTATGTAGCTAAATTACATAATATTAAGCAAGAACTAATTAAAAACATTTACTTTTAGATAATTTAAAGAATTAACATAAAATTAATTAAAGAAATATGCATTTATTAAAAAAATATGATCTTAATTCAATTAAAGAAAATTTTACAGGCGAATTTCCAAATTATAGCAATCTTTTAAAAAAAATTGAAAATAACAAAAAAGTTATCATTATTTGTGGTCCAACATGTACAGGGAAAAGTAAAATTGCAATAAATTTAGCCAGCATATTTAAGACAGATGTTGTATCGGTAGATTCTATGCAGATTTATAAAGGAATGGATATAGGTACAGATAAATATAATGTTAATAAATATAATATAAAACAACATATGATTGATATTTTTGACCCTGACCACTGCGTAACTGTGGTTGAATTTAGAGATATTTGTAGAAATATTATTAAGAATGAGTATTTTTCAAAAAAGAAGATTCCTATACTTGTCGGAGGTTCAGGACTTTATATAAGAGGTGTAGTAGATGACTTAGAATTTATCCCGGAAAGTAATGAAGCTATTAGAAGTAAGTTAAAAAATAATATAAAAAAATATGGCCTTTTAAAATATTGTGAAGAATTAAAAAATATAGATCCTATATATAGCAGTATAATAAGTGAAAACGATGAGAGAAGAATAATAAGGGCACTTGAGGTTTACAAGATTACAGGAAAACCTTTTTCATCTTTTCAAAGTAAATGGAAAAATAGAAAATCTATATATGATTGTATTTTTATTGGCATAAAAACTGAAAAAAACAAGTTATATAAAAATATAGATGAAAGAGTTGACAAAATGTTCGATATGGGATTAGTAGAAGAAGTAATAGCCCTGGTAAGAAAAGGTTATGGTGATTGCTATAGCTTAAAGCAAGCTGTAGGATACAAGGAAGTCTTAGAGTTTTTAAAGGGAAGTATAAATATTGATCAATGCATACAAAAAGTTAAAAAAAATACAAAAAAACTTGCAAAAAAGCAAATGACGTGGTTTAAATCCGATAACAGGATAAAATGGATAACAGCAGACAATTATGACAATATTTTAGACTTGATTAAATATATTTTATTAATAATTGAAAGTAGTAACGAAAATGATAAAAATTAAATTTTTTAAACTAAATGGGCAGGGAAATGACTTTATTGTAATTGATAGTACTAAATTACATTTTGATTTTTCTAAAGATGAAATTAAAAAGATGTGTAATAGAAATTTTGGTATAGGAGCTGATGGTCTGATACTTGTTAAGAAGTCAAAGACAGCAGATTTTAAAATGGATTATTATAATCATGATGGCACTGTTGCAGAGATGTGTGGAAATGGTATTAGATGTATGGGTAAATTTATATATGATAGTAATTTATGTCAAAAGAAGGTAATGGATATCGAAACTCTAGCAGGAATAAAAAGAATTTTTCTAAATTTAGATAAAAATGGCATAAAAAATATAAAAGTAGATATGGGACTGCCTGATTTTAGGCCTGAGAGCATACCTGTAAATGTAAAAAGTATTATAATAAAAAGTAGAAGCAAAAAAAATGGTAAGTATGAAGACAAAAGAAAGATTGCAGTTTTAAATCACAGGATAAAAATAGATTCTAATATTTTTTACATAAATTGTGTATCCATGGGTAATCCCCATTGTGTAATATTCGTAGATAGTATAGATGTAAAGCAAAATTTGTACAATATTCCTTTAAATAAGTGGGGGACGGAATTAGAAAATCATTCAATTTTTCCAAAAAAAACTAATGTAGAGTTTGTTAAAGTTGAGAGTAATAATGAGATCTCAATGAGAGTCTGGGAAAGGGGAGTGGGGGAAACTCTTGCATGTGGAACTGGTGCTTGTGCAGCAGTAGTTTGTGCAATAAAACTAAAGAAAATATTTAGCAAAAATGTTAGAGTTAATCTATCAGGTGGAAAACTAAATATAATATGGGAGGACGAAAAATCTAATGTTTTCCTTGAGGGTGAAGTTGAAAATGTATTTAATGGAGAGTATTTTGAATAATACAATTTAATTTTTTAGAATAAAAAAGAAAGGATTAGTCTTATGTATTTTGAAGAATCGGATAGATTAAAATCCTTACCCCCGTATCTATTTGCAGAAATAGATGAAAAAATTCGTATGAAAAGAGAAAAAGGTGCAGATGTTATTAGTTTGGGAATAGGAGATCCGGATATTCCGACACCTGATCGTATAGTAAAAACTTTATTTAAGGAGGCTAAAAATATAAAAAATCATAGATATCCTTCAAGCTATGGTTTAAATATATTTAAAGAAGCTGTTTCCAGATTCTATAAAAGAAGATTTAATGTTGATCTATATTCTGATAAAGAAATTATTCCTCTCTGGGGTTCTAAAGAAGGAATTGCAAGTATGGCTTATACATTTATAAATCCGGGGGACTTCGTTATGATACCAGATCCTTCATATTTAGTTTATAAAATAGGTACTATATTTGCCGGAGGTATGCCTTATATTCTTCCTCTTAAAGAAGAAAATAATTTTTTAATTGATTTAGATAGCATAGATGCAAGTACAGCAAAAAAAACCAAAATAATGTATGTTAATTATCCAAATAATCCTACATCTGCTTCCTGTGATATAAGCTTCTTTTCAAGATTAGTAGAGTTTGCAAGAAAATATAATATTATTATTTGCCATGATAATGCTTATTCTGATATTTATTCTGATTATGTCAGTAAACCTGTTAGTTTTTTAAATGCTAAAGATTCAAAAGAAGTAGGAGTAGAATTTAATTCTCTATCAAAAACTTTTAATATGACTGGATGGCGAATAGGATATGCAGTAGGCAACAGGGGAATTATTAATAGTTTAGGAAAGTATAAAACTAATGTAGACTCAGGTGTTTTTAATGCTATTCAATATGCTGCTGCAGAGGCACTTAATAATCCTGATAACCATATAAAATACAATAACTCTATATATAATAGGAGGAGAAAAGCGGTTACTAAAATGCTGGATGAAATTGATTTGGAGTATTATAAGTCTAATACTACTATTTATGTTTGGGTAAAAGTACCTTATGGATTTACATCTGAATCTTTTGCAAAAATGTTACTTGACAAAGCAAATGTAGTAGTAACTCCCGGGAATGCATTTGGTAGCTGTGGAGAAGGATATTTTAGGATATCACTTACTGTTGCAGATAAAAGACTTGATGAAGCTTTACTCAGGATACGTAATGCAATTTAATTTTTTTAAGTAGAGAAGGTAGGTTTAATTAAAACAATCAAAAATGGTAAAATATATAATATGGTAAAAACCATAATTAATAAAACTAAAAAAGAACAATTAGAATCAATTTATAAAGACCAGGAAGATGTAATTTTAATTTTTATTAAATTTAAAAGTTTTAAAGATAGTACTAATAAACATGACAGATATCCTAAAAAAGAGAACTTTTATAAAGATACTGAAGAGTTAAAGAATTTAGCCATTAGTGCAGGAGCTAAGGTTGACAGTGAAGTTATATTCAATCAAGTTAAACCCAATCCAAAATATTTTATTAGTAAAGGTAAATTAGAACAGATTAAAAATATTGTTTTTGAAAAAAATATAGATTTGGTAATTTTTAGTGAAGATATAACTCCTGCGCAACAAACCAATATTCAAGAAAAACTAAACATTAAAGTTATAGATAAAACTGCACTAATACTGGATATATTTGCTCAAAGAGCTCATAGCAGGGAAGGTAAACTACAGGTGGAACTAGCTCAGTTAAACTATATTCTTCCAAGGCTTAGTGGAAAAGGCATCCAGCTTTCAAGACTTGGTGGCGGAATTGGTACAAGAGGACCAGGTGAAACAAAGCTAGAGGTAGATAGACGAAAAATAAGAGATAGAATAAGACAACTTGAAAAGAAGATTAATCAAATTGGAATACAAAGAGATGTACAAAGGAAAAAAAGGGAAGAAAATAATATTTTTCAAGTATCTCTAGTAGGTTATACTAACAGTGGGAAATCAACTTTACTAAACACTATTACAAATTCTGATGTTTATACTAAAGATATGTTATTTTCAACCCTGGATTCTACCACCAGAAGGTTGAAAATATCAGCAGTACAGGAAATTTTAATTTCAGACACTGTAGGTTTTATAGAAAAACTACCTCATCAACTGATAGCCTCGTTTAAATCCACCTTAGAGGAAGTTAGAAAGTGTAATCTTCTTTTATTAATTGTGGATATAAGTGATAATAATTTTGAAAATCATATTTTAAGCGTAAAGAAAGTATTAAGAGAAATAGGTGTTTACTACAAGCATATATTTTTAGTATTTAATAAAATTGATAAAATAGGGGAGAGTGAATTACAAAGAATAAGAATTAAATATAAAAATGCAATATTTATATCAGCATTAAAGAAAATAGGTGTAGAAGATATTTGCTGTAGAGTAAAAAAAATAATAGAAAAACATTTTTTATCAATTACTGTAAAAATTCCATATAGTGAGAATAAACTTATTTCTTTTATTTATGATAATTGTCAGATACTTAAAAAACAATATTTTGAAGATGGCATATCTTTATTACTGAAGACAGATTTCAGGTATTATTCTAAATTGTCAAGGTATATTTGTAAAAAGGCTTAGTAAAAAAGGTGAAATGTTTAAAAATATTTTCTTATTACTCCAATTACCTTTCCTAATATTTTTATATCTTTAGTAATTATAGGTTTCATATGATCATTTTCAGGTATTAATTTAATGTAATTACTGTCTTTAAAAAATCTCTTTACTGTTGCTTCATCTTCTAACAGAGCTACAACTATTTCTCCATTAATAGCTGATTCTTGCTTTCTAACTATTAAATAATCTCTATCTAATATTCCAGCATTAACCATACTATCACCTTTAACGTGAAGCATAAATATTTCATCCTGCCCTTTGACAAAGTCTGTTGTAAGAGGGAAATAATCTTCTATGTTTTCTTCTGCCAGGAGTGGTTTTCCAGCTGCGATTTGCCCTACTATTGGAACAAAAACTAAATTATTTGTACTGTTGTAAGAAAAATTAGATTTATACTGAGGAGAAAGTAATGTAATTGTCCGTGGTTTGCTCGAGTTTCTTTTAATATAACCCATCTCTTCTAACTTTTTTAGATGAGAATGAACACTAGCAGAAGAACTTAGATTTACTGCAGTGGCAATTTCTCTAACTGATGGAGGATAGCCAGATTCTTTTATTTTTTGAGAAATAAATTTGAGTATCTTATTCTGTCTTGAATTAATTTCTTTTTTTTTATTCATTTAAAAAATTTTTTCTTAATTTTAACTATGAGTCCTTTAGTCCTCTTCAGTTTTAATCCAGGACATCATTTTTCTCAAGCTCTTTCCAACTTTTTCTATTAAATGATTTTCCTCTTTTTTCTTAATAGCATTATATACAGGTCTGCCGGCTTTATTTTCAAGTATCCAATTCTTTGCGAATTCCCCTGTCTGGATGTTCTCTAATATTTTTTTCATGTTTTTTCTGGTTTCAGAAGTTATTATTTTTTTACCTATTAGCATATCTCCATATTCTGCTGTATCACTAATAGAGTCTCTCATACCGGTTATACCACGTTCATAAATCAAATCTACAATTAATTTTAATTCATTGCATACTTCGAAGTATGCTATTTCTGGCTGATAGCCTGCTTCAACCAAAGTATCAAATCCAGCACGTATAAGCTCAGTAGTTCCACCACATAATACTGCCTGCTCACCAAAAAGATCTGTCTCTGTTTCTTCTTTAAAAGTAGTGGTTATGATCCCAACTCTTCCTGCACCTAATGCTTTTGAATAAGCAAGTGCATATTGTTTTGCTTTTTTTGAATAATCTTGGTAAACAGCAATAATACAAGGAACACCGCTGTTTTCTCTATACATTCTTCTTACAATATGACCAGGTCCTTTAGGAGCAATCATTATAACGTCAATATTGTCTTCAGGAATAATTTGATTGAAATGAATGTTGAATCCATGAGCGAAACATAGTATATTTCCGTCTTTAAGATTAGGCTCAATATATTTATAAAAAATGTCTCTTTGAACATCATCAGGAACTAAAATCATTATAATATCAGCCATTTTAGAAGCTTCATCTGTAGGATAAACATCAAAACCTTTTTGCTTAGCCATATTCCAGGGTTTACTTCCTTTTAGTTCTCCAACAATAACATCCATACCGCTTTCTCTTAGATTTTGCGCATGAGCATGTCCCTGACTACCATAACCAATTATTGCGATTTTTTTTCCTTTAAGGATGTCAATTTTTATATCTTTGTCATAAAATACTTCTGCCATTTTTCCTCCTGTTAATTTTAAATATAATTTTTTGAAATATTAAGTTTTTTTTATAATATAAATTGAATTAATAATAGCACAATAAGTGTATAGTTTTAAATTATTATTAACATTTTGAGTATAATTTTCTTTGTTTTAAAAGTCATTAAAATAATTGGCTATAAAAATTAATCGTATTTAAATTAGTATATCAAAAATATTAAAAAAGTAATATAGGATTTGGAATATAATACATATTTATGGATTTTAAAAAAAAATAAAATTTCTATTGACACAAACATATGTTCGGTAGTATCATAATGTTAATTAGTAGCGAACATATGTTTGCCAATAATTTATATAATTATTAATAGAGTTTTATTAAGTTAATGCAGTTTAAAATAAAAATTAAAAATATTTTTTTGTATATTCTAATTATACTTGTAGGCGTACTTGTAATAGTAGCTGTTTGCAGTAATAGATATAAATTCACTAGTTCAAGTACAATAAAATACACTCAAATTAATATAAATAATGAATCTAGCATTAATGAAATAGTGGAGAAATATTCTAATCCTAAAACTAAAGTAAAATTTTTGTCTGAAATTAAAAAAATAAATAATATTAAGTCTTTTAAACACATTCCTAAAAAAACATTAATTATACCTATTATAGATTATCAATGAATTTTAGATAAATCATTAATTTCAAATTTTTTTCCCAATTATTGACCAGGAGATTTATATTTATAATTTTATTAATTATATCTTACATACAAAATCATTTTATATTAAAATTACTTAAATATAAGTTGATATTTGAATAGGGAAAAAGAATGGTAGAAGTAAAAATAAAAGTACTTGATAAATCTATTCCAGCTCCAAAATATGCACATGCGGGAGATGCAGGATTAGATCTATATAGTGCAATAAATTGTAAATTAAAACCTTTTGAGAGAAAAAAAATACCTAACGGTATTAAAATATCTATACCAGAGGGATATGCAGGTTTTGTGCAGCCAAGATCAGGACTTGCAATAAAACACGGAATTGGACTTCCAAACTCTCCAGGTTTAATTGATTCAGGATATAGGGGAGAGGTATGTACAATACTTATAAATCTTGACCCTAAAAACGAATTTGAAATAAAAAAGGGAGATAAAATCTGCCAGCTAATAATTCAAAAAGTTGAAAATGCTAATTTAGAAATAGTCGAGAAATTAGAAAATACTGATAGGGGAGAGGGTGGATTTGGAAGTACAGGAATATAGAAGAAGCTGCAAAAATGCATTCTTATATGCTTGTTATGTATATATTTATAATATATAATAAAGATGCATATTAATAATTTAAGGTGGTTACATTATGAAAAGAATTAGCATATTTATAAGAGAGGACCAAAAAAAGGGGTTAGATAATCTCTCTGCTAATAGTAAAACTTCTTATTCAGAGTTGATTAGAGAAGCAATAGACACCAAATTATTTACTGGTTTCAGTAAGACTTCTAAAGTTAGAGCTATAGAAGAGACTTTCGGCTTATTGAAGGATAGATTCGACAAAGATATAACAAGTGAAGAAATTGTAGATGACCTAAGATCTGAATGGGAGGAAAGATTTGAACGACATAAAAAATAAAAGTATATTAATAGATTCTGATGTTATAATAGACCATCTTAGAGGAATAGGAAATTTTGGTAAGATTATTGATAATACTTCTAACAACAAATGTCATATTTCAGTAATTTCAATAGTAGAAATGTATTCTAACCTTTTTCCTCATGAATACAGGGTAGTAGAGATGCTATTATCAGAATTAAAAATGGTTAATTTAGATATAATCATATCTAAACTAGCCGGAAACTATAGAATGAAATTTTACAAGTCACATTCTTTAAAAATACCTGATGCAGTTATAGCAGCTACAGCAAAATTTACAAATACTATCCTTGTCACAAAAAATTTAAAACATTTCCCAATGGATGATATTCAGAAAATAGTTCCTTATTGATTTACCAAAAATAAAAATTTTATTTATATACAATTTATATAAAAGTTACTTATAAGGTAAGATAATAAATTTAATGTAAGATGAAAATATATTGACTTTCAGCTATCATTGTGTTATATATATAAATTGATAGGGAGGTGGATAAAATAAAATGCTTGCTACTACAGTTACATCAAAGGGGCAGATAGTAATTCCTTCTCAAATAAGAAAAAAGTGTAATATAAAAAAAGGTACAAAATATTATATAGAAGAGGATGGCAATAATATTATATTAAAACCAATAACAAAAGAATTTTTCATGGATATGGCAGGAATAATTGCTCCTAAAGGAAAATTGTTAAAAACTTTGATGCTTGAAAAGAAAAAAGAAAAATTATTATAAAATTCCTATGAAAAAGGTTATTTTTGATTCATATTGTCTAATAGCGTACTTAGAAAAAGATTCTGGTTATGAAAAGGTTGTTGATTATTTTGAAAGTGCTGTAAATAATGAGATAGGCCTTCTGATATGTGTTGTAAATTGGGGCGAGGTATATTATATAATTTTAAGAGAGCAAGGTACTGAGAAAGTATTGGAATTTGAAAAGTTATTCCAAACACTGCCAATTAAAATAGTTGATACAGATATAGAATTAACTAAAGTTGCTGCCAAATTCAAAGCATTCAAAAAATTATCTTATGCAGATTGTTTTGCTGCAGCAACGGCAGTAATTAATAAAGGAGAACTTGTTACAGGAGATCATGAATTCGAAGAAGTTGCTAAAGAAGTAAAAATATCCTGGATTTAAAACAAATAATAGAATTAGAAGAGAGGAAAAAGTAATTTATGAAAGAAGTGTTCCAAATAGAATTAAATAAACAATTCAGAAAAGCGTTTGATTTGGTGGAAAAGACAAATAAAAATGTTTTTATAACTGGAAAAGCAGGAACTGGTAAATCTACTTTTTTAGATTATTTTCGCTATAAGACAAAAAAACCAATTGTAGTTTTAGCTCCTACAGGAGTGGCAGCAGTTAATGTTCAGGGTGAAACAATTCATTCATTTTTTAAATTTAGACCTGATATTACTCCAAAACAATCAGAAGAAATTGCCAGGAAAGCAAGTAAAAAGAGAAAGGACGTATTTAAAAGCTTAGAGGCTATTGTGATTGATGAAATTTCAATGGTGAGAGCAGATTTATTGGACTGTATAGATATATTTTTGAAAATAATTTTAAAGAATAGATTACCTTTTGGTGGAAAACAAATGATATTCATTGGAGATTTATATCAGTTGTCGCCAGTAACTACAAGCAAAGAAAAAGAAGTTTTTCGCACTGAATATAGGAGTCCTTATTTTTTTGATGCTAAGGCAATGAATAATTTTGAAATGGAATTTATAGAGCTAGAGAAGATCTATAGACAGAAAGATAAGAAATTTATTGAAATTTTAAATAGTATTAGAAATAACACTGTTAATGATAAACATTTAGAGATTCTCAATATGAGAGTTAAAGAAGATGTCAATTTAGAAAACTTAGAGGAAGGTTGTATCTATTTAACTACTACTAATCGGTTAGTTGATAAAATTAATAAGAGCAATTTGGAAAAGCTACCTTCAAAAAAATATATCTTTCATGGAGAAATTGAAGGAAAATTTGATAATAAACTTTTACCAACAGATATCACCCTTGAAGTAAAAAAAGGTGCTCAGATAATGCTTTTAAATAATGATCCACGTGGTAGATGGATTAATGGAACAATCGGTAAAATCATTGGTATCAGGGACAATAAAATTAAAGTTAAACTGCAAGACGGGAAATGTGTGTCAGTTCCTCCCTTTAAATGGGAAATTTTTGAGACTTATTTTAACAAAAATACTAGTTTTTTAGATAAAAGAGTGTTGGGTTCATTTATTCAATATCCAGTAAGATTAGCATGGGCTATTACAGTTCATAAAAGCCAGGGAAAAACATTTGATAAAGTAATAGTTGATCTTAGTGGAGGAGTTTTTGCATGCGGACAGGTTTATGTTGCCCTAAGCCGCTGTAGAATATTAGGTAATTTAATATTAAAAAAGAAAATCAAGAAAAATAATGTTTTTACAGATTGGAGAATAGTTAAGTTTATAACTGATTATCAATACCGCTTATCTGAAAAGAGTTATTCCAAAGAAGAAAAAATAGAAATCATTAAGCAAGCAATTGCAAACAAAACCAAATTAAAGATTGTTTATCTTAAAGCCAAAGATGAAAAATCAGAGAGAATAATATTACCATTGAAACTTGGAGAGATGGAATATTGTGGTAAAAGATATTTAGGTCTGAAAACTTATTGCTTTTTAAGAAACAAAGAACGAGTTTTTAATGTTGGTAAAATTTTAGAAATAGCTCTGGCAAATTAAAATTTATAAATGTTGACCACTATTATATTGACAATATTACTTAGTGATGTATAATATACATCATAATTGAATTGATAAAAAGTATTTTTATTTATTAAGAATTTACTAAACAGAGTTAGAGAATAAAAGGAATGAAAAGAACACAAATTTATTTAAATGATGAACAATACAACAACTTAATTATTGAAAGTAAAAAAACAAATAAGACTATGTCAGAGTTAATAAGAGAAGCCGTAAATTATAAATTTGGCATAACAAGAAAAATTGATTTCAGTAAAGCAATAGATACAGTTGCTGGATTATGGGAAAACCGAAAAGACATAAAAAGCGGTAAAGATTATATAAATAATGTAAGGAAAGACGAAAGAATAAATAATTTATATAAAAATAAAGGGATAAAAGATGTTTGATATCTTAAATGAAGAGAAAAAATATAATAACCAACGTTATTTATTTGATTCAGATATTATTATAGATATTTTAAAAAATGATAAATACTTAATAAATTATGTTAAAAAACTTAAAGAAGAAAGCTCAACATTATTTTATTCACCAGTTTCAAAAGCTGAAATTTTTGCTGGAGCATTCAAAGATGAATTTGATAAAATAAATTTATTTTTTAATCAATTCACATGCATACAAATAACAGATAGTATAGGTGAACAAGCAGGTTTATTTTTAAATCAATACAGAAAGAGTTGTAATATTGGGCTTGGAGATGCTTTAATAGCAGCAACTGCATTTTATTATGGTTTTTATTTGATAACACGGAATACCAAACATTATCCAATGGAAGAAGTCAAAATTATAGAACCTATGATGTGAAAAACAAAAACTATGACACAAAATAAAATAAGTCATAAGCATATATTCAAAAAGATTATTTCTATACTTAAAAATAATAGAGTCAGTAGAATAAGTATTTTTGGTTCATACGCTAGAGGAGAAAATAATCTTAAAAGTGATATTGATATTATGGTTAAATTTTCAGGAAAGAAAAGTTTGTTGGAAATAGTGAGAATAGAAAGAGAATTGTACGAATCAATAGGAATAAAAGCAGATTTACTGACAGAAAAATCAATAAGTCCTTATTTAATTGACAGGATTAGAAGAGAGGAAAAAGTAATTTATGAAAGAAAA
>Ga0209121_10000528_pt1 | contig 40481 bp, 37 predicted proteins | sample Cruoilmetagenom3_FD_187292 | JGI IMG/M metagenome (GOLD analysis project Ga0209121, IMG submission 187292) | Oil polluted marine microbial communities from Coal Oil Point, Santa Barbara, California, USA - Sample 3 (SPAdes) (version 2) | ecosystem: Environmental > Aquatic > Marine > Oil seeps ... | reverse complement strand
GTTGTTATTAAAATCGAGAGGGAAACCAAAAGATATGGTTACCGTTTAATGATTGGCCGGAGGGGGAAGTGTCTGCTAAGCGTGTAACCTTTACACAAAATGTAAATTGGAAGATGGGGAATGGAAGCATTAAAAAGAGATTTTTACGAGAGAAACACAAAAGTAGTTGCTAAGGAGCTTTTGGGCAAGATTTTGGTTCATCGATTGCCTGAAGGTGACACAATGGGAAGGATCGTTGAAACTGAGGCGTATTTTGGTAATGGCGATCCCGCAAGTCACGCATCCAGAGGCAAAACGCCAAGGAATTCAATAATGTTTGGCCCGCCCGGGCATGCTTACGTTTATTTTAATTACGGCATGCACTATCTTTTCAATGTTGTAACAGAGAAAGAAGGTGTGCCCGGGGCGGTGCTGATTCGGGCGCTTGAACCGCTTAAGGGTATTGATTTTATGTTTAAGAAACGAAAAGTTAAGGAATTAAAGCTTCTTACAAATGGTCCCGCAAAGCTTACGCAGGCTCTTGGAATAGATATCTCTCACAACGGGTTGGATTTAGTTAACGGGGAGATTTTTGCATGCGATGATAAGAAAGCAGTATTCAATATAGTATCAGCTTCAAGAATTGGAATATCTGTTGGAAAAGACGATCTTTTGAGATTTTACATTGTCGACAATCAGTTTGTGTCAAAAAAGTAAAATTAATTATTTAAGCTCATCTTTTGTTGGTGTATTATTAGGTTTTAGATTATGTGCTTAATATTGGTTTATCTTATATATGGGGGTTGATTTTATTGAAGATTCAAGAGATATACGAATTGGCTGTTAAAGAAGGAATGAAGGCAGATCCCAGAAGCAAAGAGGAGCTTAACAGGGTTTTAAGGAAAGCAAAAGAAGAATATGAAAATTTAAAAGATGATGAAAAAGAATTTTTTGATCCGGAGAAATTTAACAATCCGTATTCAGATACTCGCATCTTAGTCGGTGATCCGAGTGCCGAGGTTAAAAGCCTTTTTTGTGGGATAGATATCGAGGTTGGCGAGGTATTGCTTGCGGATCGATTGAAGGAGAAGGGAGAAAATATTGATCTTTTGCTTGCTCATCATCCGGAAGGTAAGTCCTTGGTTGGTTTGCCGGGAGTTATGAAAGTTCAAGCTGATATTTGGCATCGGGAGGGTGTGCCGATAAATATTGGAGATGTTCTGATTGATAAGAGAATGAAGGAAGTTAATCGGTCTCTTATGCCAATTAATCACAACAGAGCGGTTGATGCTGCAAAGCTCCTCGGGATTCCGTTTATGAATGTTCATACTCCGGCTGATAATATGGTTAATTCGTTTTTGCAGAAAAGCATTGACGAGCTTTCTCCTTATACGGTAAAAGATGTCATAAATTTTTTAAGAAAAATTCCTGAGTATAACGCAGCCGCAAAAATGGGTGCCGGCCCAACCATTTTGGTTGGTGATGGTGGAAAGAGGGCTGGAAGAGTGGTTGTGGATATGACGGGTGGAACAGAAGGCCCCGAGGAAGTTTTAGAAAAGTTAGCTAATGCCGGTGTTGGGACCATTGTGGGAATGCATATGGGGAACAAGCTTAGGAAAAAAGCGGAAAAATATCACATCAATGTCGTTATTGCCGGTCATATTGCCAGTGACAACATTGGCTTAAATTTATTCTTGGACAAACTTGAAGAGAAAGGCATTAAAGTTATTCCATGTTCTGGATTTGCCCGAACAAGCCGTTTATAAATTAAGGGCTGCTCGTTGGCTCTTCGTGCGGTTCTTCTTCAATTTCCGGCGGCTCCTCTTCGGAGGGGCCTATACTTACTACTATGGATATGGCGGCTTCTTCTTTTGCTAAACTGCCCGCTTCGGGGTCTTGCCTAATTACACAACCGGCAGGAACGGTTCCACTGTTTTCTGTCGTTATACTTACCTCAAGTTTTACATTTTTGAGTGTATTGACTGCCTCGGCTTCGGTTAAACCGGTTACGTTTGGAACCTCAATTCCTTCATGAAGGGTACATTTTTTTGTCGGTTGAGTTCCTTTCACAAAAGTTCCTACTGTTATGTGAGAACAGAATTCTGTTGGGAGGAGTCCTGTCTCAGCACAGATAGATACTCGTACCAAACCGGATTTTGGGATTGGGAACGCCGTTCGGGGTGTATCCTCGAGGGATTTTAGCATGAATCTTGCCCAGATTTGTGCCGGGAAAGATCCGCCTGTAACTCGAATTCCATGTACGTTTCTCATGGGAATTTGTCCCTTTTGGTAACCAACCCACACGGCTGCAGAAAGGTCGGGGGTGTAACCGGCAAACCAAGCATCTTGATAATTTTGAGCGGTTCCGGTTTTTCCGGCAGCAGGCCGTCCAATTTTTGCTCTAACCCCGGTACCTCTTTTTATAACGTCTTGAAGTATGCTGTTAACGAGGTAAGCGGTGGCGGGTTTAACTGCAATTTTATTTTGAACTTTATTTTCTTTAATGGTATTTTCATTGGCATCTACAACTTTTAATATCGCTATTGGTTTGCAATGAACTCCTTCGTTTGCGAGGGTCCCGTAAGCGGAAGCCATTTCTAGCGGACAAACTCCTGTTTTTAGTCCACCAAGGGCGATGGCGGGATAAGGTTCAAGGGAGCTTGTTATTCCCATCTTTTTAGCAACTTTTACGACTTTTTCCGGTCCGACATCCATCATTAGCCTGGCGTATACGCCGTTCACAGATTTTATTGTTCCCTGTATAATAGTCATTGGCGGGCCACCGCCACCTGCATAATTTGTAACGTGCCAATCTTTCCCCGGTAATTTAATGGTTGTTGGACCGGAGTCGTAAACTTGATTTGGAGAAAATCCTTCTTCAATCGCAGTGGTCAAAACGAACGTTTTAAAAGAGGAGCCCGCTTGTCTTTTACCTTGAGTGGCTAAATTAAATTTCTGGGTGTTGAAATCTTTTCCTCCCACCATTGCTCTTATGTATCCAGTTTCAGGTTCAATTGCAACGAGGGCAGCGCTGGGGTCATCTTCTCTATCGAGTGTCTTTGCTATAGCCTCTTCGGCATAAGCCTGTTTTTTAAGATTTATTGTGGTATAAATTCGCAAACCGCCTTTAAAAACGGTATTTTCACCAAATTCATCAATTAAAAGTTGCTTAACATATTCAACAAAATAAGGTGCTTGAGTAATTTTTTCTCGTATTGGTTTAACTTCCACGGGGGTAGCTTTGGTTGTCTCGGCTTCGGTCTCAGTTATGAAACCCAGTTCTACCATTTTGTTTAGAACCGTATCCCTTCTTGTCTTTGTTTTTTCGGGATTTGTATAGGGGGAGTAATTGTTGGGTGATTTGGGTAAGCCTGCAAGAAGCGCACACTCGGATAGCGTCATTTCTTTTGCCTTTTTGTTGAAAAAAGTTTCAGCCGCTGTTTCTACGCCATAACAACCTGAGCCAAAATAGACTGTATTTAAATATTTTTCTAAGATTTTATCTTTTCCATATTTTTGTTCAATTTGGTATGAAAGAGCTGCCTCTTTAATTTTTCTTTCCAAAGTTTTTTCGTTGGTTAGAAAGATGTTTTTTACGTATTGTTGAGTAATGGTGCTAGCTCCTTGAGTTGGACGACCACCCGCTTTTATATCTGCAAGGAGAGCTCCGATGATTCTTTTTAAATCGAGACCTTCATGCTGATAAAATCTTTCATCTTCTATTGCTATTATGGCGGTTTTCATATTCTGGGGGATTTCTGAGAGGGGAATAATTACTCTGTTTTGCTCGGCATGAAAAGTTGTAATGAGTCTTCCGTCAGCAGAGTAAACCTTTGAGGTTTGAGCTGCTTTTACCTGCGCTTGGTCTTCGAGGCGAGGGAGGTCGTTTGTTAAGCCAACCAAAAGGCCGATACCTGTTGAAAAAAAAGCAAGTATTGTTAAGATTGCCAGGGTAAACAATATTTTTAAAAAGCGTCCCCGTTTTTTTCTTTTAATTTTTCTAACCTTTTTAGCATAAGACATACAAAGCCTCGTTTTTTGTTATGCTTTGTTTAACTTTAAGCGGTGCTTCACGGTTTTGCAGCCGTGGTATCTCTGTATTCTTTGGCGGGCTCCACCAAAACACCCCCATCTTCGCCAAGAGTGTGGCGGCTTGCCTCTTTCGCATTTATCCACGAGTTGTCGCTCTCGACTTTCTGCAAAAGTGAGTAAAAGAAATTATAACATATTTTATTAAAACTACTTTATCGATTGAAGTGGTTCTTTGTTGGACAGCCCAAAGAAAACTGTGATAAGATTTTGGCACTTAGATTGAAAAGGGATAAAATTATGCGCGATTTTAAGGAACAATTAAAAATATTATTGAGCGGCACGGAAGAAGTTTTACCTCCTGACGAATTCAGGTTTAAGCTTAAAAGGTCTATAGAAAAAAATAAACCGTTGGTGGTTAAATATGGGGTTGACCCCACCTCTCCCGATCTTCACATCGGTCATGCGATTCCTTTGAGAAAGTTGCGGCAATTTCAGGAACTTGGACATAAGGTAATTTTGTTAATTGGTGATTTTACCGCGCGAATTGGAGATCCCTCTCAGAAGTCGGTTACGCGTCCTCAGCTTTCCGGGAAGGAAGTTAGGCTAAACGCCAAGACGTATACCAAACAAGCGTTTAAGATTTTGGATGAAAAGTCAACAATTATTGATCATAATAGCAGGTGGTTTGGCAAGATGAATTTTGAAGAAGTTCTCAAGTTATCTGCCAATTTTACAATTGCGAGGCTTTTGGAAAGAGATGATTTTTATAAGCGGTATCAGGAAAATATACCCATAGGACTTCATGAATTTTTTTACCCGGTAATGCAAGGTTACGACTCTGTGATGCTTAAGGCTGACGTGGAATTAGGGGGAACGGATCAAAAGTTTAATATGTTGACCGGAAGAAATCTTCAAAAAACCTATGGTCAAGAGCCACAAGCCATTATTACCTTGCCGATTTTAGAAGGAACCGACGGTGTTCAGAAGATGAGTAAGAGTCTTGGGAATCATGTTGGTGTTACCGACAGTCCCAAAGATATGTTCGGAAAGATTATGTCAATTCCGGATGAGATTATGATTAAATACTTTAGATTGGCTACGAGCTTATCGGAAAAAGAGATAGAAATAATAGAAAAAGGGCTTAAAGACGGGTCTTTGCATCCGGCGAAAATTAAGCGATGTCTTGCTGAAGAGATTGTTTCTCAATATCATGGCAAAAAAGTGGCAGAAGACGCAAAAGAAGAGTTCGATATCATTTTTAAGGAGAAGTCTTTACCTTCAGACATACCTGAAGCCGTTTTATTGCCCGAGTTGTTTAAGGATAATCGGATTTGGATTGTAAAATTATTAACGCACGTTGGTTTGGCGGAAACTAACGGTGAAGCCAGAAGATTAATTAAGCAGGGTGGAGTAAAATTAAATAATGAGATTATAAAATCGGCAGAGATTGATGTAGAGATAAAAAATGGAGATATTTTACAGGTTGGGAAACGAAGATTTGTTAAGCTTGTTTTGAATTAAGGGAGGAGTTTTATGATGAGATCGCGCTGCGAAAGCTGTAAGTGGCATTTGCCCAATAGCAGCATTTGTCTTCTTGGCAGAAAAGAAGAGAATTGTGATTCTCCAAGGGCGAGACGTGGAGATAACGGCTTGGCCGTAAGATTATTGGATTCTTATAAGGAAGGGCGTTTACAGTTTGAAAAATTGCGTCAGCAAGAGCAAAATAATATTTCTAAATAAAAATGAAGATAAGAGGTGCAGCTGCTTAGATGATTCAAAAATTATCCAAGGTTTACAATCCCAAAGATGTTGAAAACAAGTGGTATGATTTCTGGCTTAAAAAAAGATACTTTAGGGCGACCGTTGATAAGAAAAAGAGTCCATTTGCCATAGTAATCCCCCCTCCGAACGTAACCGGTTCTCTTCATATAGGACATGCTTTAAACAACACATTGCAGGATGCCATCATTCGCAAAAAAAGAATGGAAGGGAAATCTGTTCTTTGGCTTCCGGGTACGGACCACGCGGGAATTGCCACTCAAAATGTGGTAGAGAAACAATTGGCTAAGGAAGGTTTAAGTAGAGAAGACCTGGGGCGCGAAAAATTTATTGAACGCGTTTGGGAATGGAAAGAAAAATATGGAAATACAATTATAGGCCAGTTAAAAAGCATGGGCTGTTCGTGCGATTGGGAAAGAGAACGTTTTACAATGGATAAAGGTTATTCCGATGCTGTAAAAAAAGTATTTGTGAAACTTTATCAAGACGGCCTAATTTATAAAGGTTATAGAATTATAAATTGGTGCCCGCGTTGCTTGACGGCACTTTCCGATATTGAGGTGGAACACGAAGACCTTGAGGGTCACTTTTGGTACATTAAGTATCCGTTTAAAAATCTTAAAGGATATTTAACCGTTGCTACGACTCGGCCCGAGACGATGCTTGGTGACGTGGCGGTTGCCGTAAATCCCAATGATCCTCGTTATAAGCAATACATTGGAGAAATTCTGATATTGCCGGGTGTTGGCCGCGAAATTCCTGTAATTGGTGATGATATGGTTGATTTGGAATTCGGGACAGGCGCCGTTAAGGTTACTCCGGCACACGATCCTAATGATTTTGAGATTGGCTTGCGCCACAAGTTACCGCAAATAAACATATTTACCCCCGATGCGAAAATTAATAAAAATGGCGGAGATTATCTTGGTATGGATAGGTACGGTTGCCGCGAAGCAATTGTAATGGACTTGGAGAAGGCCGGTTTACTGGAAAAAGTCGAATCTCACCTTCATGCGGTTGGCCATTGCTATCGTTGCCACACCATAATTGAGCCGTATCTTTCTGAGCAATGGTTTGTAAAAATGAAACCGTTGGCGGACCCGGCAATTAAAGTTGTAGAAGAAGGGAAAATTAATTTTGTTCCCGCGCGTTGGGAAAAAGTCTATTTTGATTGGATGCACAAAATTAAAGATTGGTGTATCTCCCGTCAAATTTGGTGGGGGCATCGGATTCCGGCTTGGTATTGTGAATGCGGTGAGGTTGTCGTGGCAATTGAAGAGCCAACAAGTTGTCCAAAGTGTGGCAGTAAAAAGTTAAAGCAGGATACAGATGTGTTGGATACCTGGTTTAGTTCGGCCCTCTGGCCGTTTGCTACGCTTGGCTGGCCCAATGAGACCGAAGATCTTAAATATTTTTATCCCACTTCTGTTTTAAGTACGGCAAGGGATATTATTTATCTTTGGGTGGCAAGGATGAATATGATGGGCCTTAAATTTATGGATGATGCGCCATATCACACCGTTATAATTCATCCTACCGTTTTAACCATAGATGGAAAAAGAATGAGCAAATCGTTGGGCACGGGGGTTGATCCCTTAGAGCTTATCGAAAAATACGGCACCGATGCTACGAGGTTTGGTTTAATGTTTCAGTCTCAAGGACAAGATATGCGTTTTTCTGAAGAAAAGATCGAGATGAGCCGCAATTTTATCAATAAAATATGGAATGCTTCGAGATTTATCCTCATGAATCTCGACGGATATTCCAAAGATGTTAATTTGCAATATGAATTGGCTGATAAGTGGATACTTTCCAAGCTTGCGAAATTATTGAAGAACGTGGACGAGGCTTTTGATGAATTTAATGTAAGCTTTGCATGTAAGCAAATATATGATTTCTTTTGGAGTGAATTTTGTGATTGGTATCTTGAACTCTGCAAAGCTCGACTTTATCAGGCGGATGAAAAAGTTGATGGCGAAAAAATCAGAAGGAGGCAGACAGCCCAATACATACTTTGTTTTGTAATGGATAGTGTCTTAAAACTTCTCCATCCCTTTATGCCGTTTGTCACAGAGGAGATTTGGCAAAAATTACCTCACGATGGGGAAAGTATTATGATTGCATTATGGCCTAAAAGGGATGAATCCATTATAGATAACAAATTGGAAGAAAAATTTGAACTCATTAAAGCTATAACGGTGGCCATTCGCTCAATAAGGTCGACATTTTCGCTTCCGCCTTCAAAACAAATAGAAGTTGTTCTTAAGGGGGCGGATGAGACAAAAAATTCTATATTAAAGGGCGATTTTAATTACATTTCCCAGTTGGCAAACATATCAAACTTTTTAATTGGCAAAGATGTAATTAGGCCTTCTCTATCAGCGGTTGCCGTGGAGCAAGGTCTTGAAATTTTTGTTCCTTTGACCGGTTTAATAGATATCGATAAGGAAAAAGATAGATTATCAAAGAAACTAAATGGGATAGAAAAGGACTTAAATAAAATACAAAATAAGTTATCGAAAAGCGAGTTTTTAACTAAAGCACCGGAGCAAGTGGTTGAAAAAGAAAAAATTAAAGAAGTTGAATTAATTGATGAGAAAAATAAATTAAAAACTCAATTGGAACAGATTTTACGGTAGATTGGTTTTAAATGAATTTTGTTAAAGCAAACGAATATATAAATTCATTGGGACACAATGAAATCAATCCGGGACTCAAGAGGATTAAAGCTCTTTGTGAGAAGATTGGAAATCCACAAAACAATTTTTCTGTGATACAAATTACGGGAACAAATGGAAAAACCTCTACGACGCGCATAATTTCCTCTCTCCTTTCTGCACACGGGCTTAAAACCGGAATTTATACTTCTCCTCATCTTAATTCCATAATCGAACGATTTGAGATAGATGGCAAATTGATTTCAAATGATGATTTTGCCGCTTCTCTTACCAAAATTATGCCGAGTATAAACGAAGTTAATGAGAAGTTTTTTCCTGACAAATTAAGTTATTTTGAAACGGTGACGGCTTTAGCCTTTGTTCTTTTTAGAGACAAAAGGGTAGACTGCGCGATTTTAGAAGTGGGCATGGGTGGCAGATGGGATGCCACAAGCGTTTCCAGCCCCAAAGTCTCCGTGATAACCAACGTAGAATTGGAACACACTGATAGACTGGGGGATACGGTTTCTCAAATTGCCCGGGAAAAGGCACACATCATTAAGAAGGGCTCGACTGCCATTATTGGTAAATTATCGGTTGAGGCTTTAAGGATAATTAAAGGCCGTTGTTTGAGCGAAAAGGTTGATTTAAAAATTTTTGGAAAAGACTTCTCTTTAATTGAGAAAGACGCAAGAAGTTTTTCGATAGACGGACTCTATGGTCGCTACGATAATTTATTTTTGAATTTACTTGGAAGAAACCAACTTGAAAATGCGAGTTTGGCGGTGGCTGCATCTGAAGCTTTTTTTAAAAAGCCTCTTTTTGTTGAGAAGATGAGGATGGGTTTAAACGGTGCGAGGTGTCCGGGCAGGCTTGAGGTTTTGTCTAAAAAGCCCTTGGTCATCTTGGACGGTGCCCATAACCCCGCCGGGGCTAAGGAATTGGCACGTTCTTTAAAAAACGATTTTACTTACGATGATCTTATATTGGTGTTCGCCATACTTAGAGATAAGGACATAAAAGGGATAATTGAAGAGTTGATTCCAGCCGCTTCCTTTGTTATTCTTGCGAAAAATAAGAATGAGAGGTGTGCCTCTTGTGAGTTTTTAAGGAGGTATGTTGGTGACGCTAAATACAAATGTGCTAAAAATATTTCCGATGCTTTGCAAATCGCATTGAAAAAGGCAAAACTTTCGGATTTAATTTGTGTAACGGGGTCTTTATCAACGGTTGCTGAAGCGAGAGAGCTTCTTTTGAAAAAATATGAGGAAGAATTTTGAAGGTAAAGGAAACGAGTCATCGAAATATAATTAAAGTTGGGGAAATTATGTTGTTTGTGTTCGGCTTGTTGTTTTTGTTTTGCCTTTCTTTTTTTATATTGGGTTATTTGCTTGCTACATACATTTTTTAAAGGAAAGGGTTGGAAAAGTTGGATTTTATTTCATCGGTACTGAGTTTTTTTAATTCACCGGTTTTTAAGATGTCGGTTAGGCTCCTTGCCTTTTTCTTAATTATTTTGTGGGCGAGCGTGATTTACTGGACCTATCGGGATGCTGAAAAAAGGGGGGCTATTGGAATATATTGGGCGGCCGTGGTTCTTTTCTTTAACTTATTCGGATTTATAATATATTTAATTTTAAGACCTCCCGAGTATTTAGCCGATGTTCAAGAAAGGGAGCTTGAGATAAGAGAAAAAGAAGAAGTTCTTAATTTAAAGGTATGTTCCGGCTGTCATCATTCAATTGAGCCCGATTTTCTTATATGTCCGTATTGTATGAAAAAACTTAAAAAAAGTTGTCCCGTATGCAATCGTCCCTTGGATTTGAATTGGACTGTTTGTCCTTATTGCAAAACTTCTTTTTAGTTTAAATAAAAAAATCTTGATAGGGTATTTGGAGTATTGTAAAATTCTTTGTAACTGTGAGTTACATTCTAAGAAAGGTTGAGTGCTTTGGAGAAAACATTTTTAATGATAAAGCCGGATGGCGTGCAGCGAAAGTTGGTAGGTGAGGTAATAAAACGCATAGAAAAAAGGGGTCTTGATATAGAGAAATTGAAGTTGGTGTTGTTGGAAAAAGAAATGGCTGAGCGGCATTATGCTCAGCATAAGGGGAGACCTTTTTTTGATGGTTTGATAGATTATGTTATATCCGGTCCCGTTGTGACCATGGTTATAAGTGGCGAAAATGCAATCGCTGTTGTAAGGAAAATGATGGGGGCTACCGATCCGGTGCAAGCTGACCCGGGGACCATTCGGGGAGATTTTGCTTTAGATATCTCTGAAAACATTGTTCATGGTTCTGACTCAAAGGAAAGTGCGGAAAGGGAGATTTCACTTTTCTTTGGTGAAGAGATTTAACTATCAAGGAGGTTTTATTCTGGCGGGTGTATTTGGGAAACTAAAAACTCTTAAAAAGGGAATGATGTTTCCGGATAAATATGATTTTCTAAAGAGTCAGCTTGGAAAAAAGCCAATTGAGGAAGCATCCTTATCGGAAGAAGTTGTTATTCCTCTCTCTCAGCATATTGGGGCTCCTTGTAAACCCTTGGTAGAGGTTAAACAGAGGGTTTTAGTAGGTCAAAAAATTGGTGATTCTAACGGTTTCGTCTCGGCTCCCGTGCATTCCAGCGTCTCGGGTGAAATAAAAGCCATTGAACCGAGATTAATTTTTACAGGTGATAAAGTTTTAAGTGTAATTATTGCTCCTGACGGGAAACAAGAGGTGGCAGGTTTCAATGGTCTTTCTGAAGAGGAGATTGTATGTCCGGATAAAGTGCGCGCAGTTGTTCGAGAATCCGGCATAGTAGGTTTAGGGGGAGCAGCTTTTCCCACTCATGTAAAACTTACACCTCCTAAAGATAAGCCCGTTAAAGACGTAATAGTTAACGGTTGTGAGTGTGAACCATTTATTGCCGGTGACCATAGGAATATGCTTGAAAATGCTGAAAGCATAATAGATGGTTTAAGGATTATTCTTCAAACTATTGGGGCAGAAAAAGGCTACATTGCAATTGAAACCAATAAAATAGATGCCCTTCACCATATAAGTAATTTGGTTTCTTCGGAGAAAAACATAAAAGTGGTTCCCTTAAATGCAAAATATCCTCAAGGGGCTGAAAAACAACTTATACAGGTTGTTTTAGGCAGAGAAGTTCCAAGTGGTTGTATTCCTTGCGAAGTAGGTGCTCTGGTTCAAAATGTTGGAACAACCATAGCTATATCGAAGGCCATAAGGGAGGGGAAACCTCTCTTTGAGCGCGTTCTTTCGGTTACGGGCTCCGGAATAAATGAACCAAAAAATCTCAGAGTTAAAATAGGAACGTCCGTAAGTCATTTAATTAAAGAGTGTGGAGGTTTTAAAGGGGAACCGGGAAAAGTTGTTTTTGGTGGACCAATGACTGGTTTTGCCCTTTTTGATTTAAGCGTCCCCGTTGTTAAAGGAACATCGGGGATAGTTGTTTTTAAAAAGGGAACGGCTTCGATATCGGACCCGAGAGGTTGCATAAGATGCGGAAGATGTGTTCAGGTTTGTCCTATTAATATTATGCCAAACTTTATTGGTCAATACGTAGAAGCGGGAATGATTGATAATGCTGAAAGTTCAGGTGTTATGGATTGTATAGAATGCGGTGTTTGTGCTTATGTTTGTCCAGCTCAAAGACCGCTTATTCAATTTATGAGATATGCAAAATCTAAGATTGTGGCAAACCGGAAGAAAGGCGGGAAATAGATGAATTCGAAACTTATAGTTTCTCCGCCTCCGCATATAAAAAGTGGCGAAACAATTGGGAAATTGATGGGATGGACATTTTTAGCGCTTATGCCCGTAGTCCTTTTAGATATTTATTTATTCGGTGGTTACGCCTTGCGGACAATTTTTTTATCCATAATTGGTACAGTTGTAACGGAAGCTGTGATTCTTAAATACAGGCATATGCCTGTTACGATAATTGATGGCAGTGCTGCATTAACGGGTTTGCTTTTGGCGCTAACGTTGCCACCGAGAGTTCCTTATTGGCTCCCGTTGATTGGCGGTTTTCTTGCGATAACTTTCGGGAAACAACTTTTTGGGGGACTTGGATATAATATATTTAATCCTGCCCTTGTAGGAAGAGCTATCCTTTTTGTGTCGTGGCCAAATATATTAACCAATAGTTGGTTTGCTCCGCTAAGAGAACTGGATGCAATTACCACCGCAACTCCTCTTTTGGCTTTGCGACAAGTAAGGGCGGGGACGCTTACGGCAGATCTTTCGGTGGTTTATAAACCGCTATTATTTTTAAATCGTGGTGGGTGTTTAGGAGAAATTTCCGCCGCTTTGCTCATTTTAGGCGGGCTAATCCTTATCGCGAGGAAGGCTATAGATTGGCGTATCCCGGTATCTTTTATTAGCACAGTTACCTTTTTAAGTTTACTGGCAAGAACAAACATTTTGCTTAATATTTTAGGAGGAGGGCTGCTCTTAGGGGCTTTCTTTATGGCTACGGACCCTGTAACTTCACCGGTTACAAGAAAAGGAAGAATTGTTTACGGTGTTGGCTGCGGGCTGGTGGTTATGCTCATAAGGCTTTACTCGGGTTATCCCGAAGGAGTTATGTTTGCAATTTTATTTATGAGTGCTTTTGTCTCTTTAATAGATAAATTTACTCAACCAAGGAAATATGGGTTGGTGAAGACCAAGTGAAAAAGATTCTTTACTTTTTAAGATTATCTTTAACGCTTATGTTGGTTTGCGGTGTATCCGCGGGTGCTTTGGCAGCTACTTATTCCATTACACAGCCAATAGTAAAAGAACGAGAAGACAGGGAGATGAGAGAGAAATACGAAGATTTATTGAAGATTTTTAAGGTTGATGGAGCTATGCTTGAGGAAAGCTCCGAAGCTTTGGAAAAAGGGAAAGAAGTCGTAGAGGGCTTGGAAGCTGTTTTTGATGTAAGTAAGGATGGTAAAAAAATTGGTGTTGTAGTTATGACGGGGTCCAGTGGGTACGGGGGACCGGTTAAAGCTGCTGTTGCCATTAATAATGATGGGACTATAGCGGGGATTAAAGTTTTAGATATTTCCGGAGAAACAAAAGGTGTTGGTTCCAGGGTTATCGAGGAGCCGGGATTTATCGAACAATTTACAGGAAAAGCCGTGAGCGACCCCTTAAAGATAAGTACAGACATAGATGCGATTTCCGGAGCCACCATAACTTCGAGAGCCATAGCTCAAGATGTGGGAGACGCAGCTAAAGTCTTTAAAGAATTTGCGGTGAGCGGCAAATGAAACGAAGCGTATGGCGAGATTTTACCATTGGAATAATTGAGGAAAACCCTTTATTTAGCTTGGTTATTGGGCTTTGCGCTGCTTTGGCGGTATCAAGCAAGGTTGAAAATGCCATCTTTATGGGTGTGGCTGCCAGCTTTGTTATGGTCGCTTCAAATATTTTAATTTCATTGATTCGCAAGATAATTCCGAACCAGATAAGAATTCCCGTATTCATTGTGGTTATCGCTTCGTTTGTGACCATTGTTGATTTGAGCATGAAGGCGTTTTTTCCTGCCGGTTACGAAGCTTTAGGAGTGTGGATTCCTCTAATTGTTGTTAACTGCATGATTCTTGGTCGCGCGGAGGCTTTTGCTTCTAAAAATGGAGTTATCCGCTCCATAGCTGACGGATTAGGCAAAGGGCTTGGTTACACGTTGGCCCTTCTTGTAATAGCTGTTATCCGCGAGCTCGGTGGAACGGGGCAGATAGTTGCTTTTGAGAACACAATTGTGTCATTGAAAGGATTTCAACCACCCCAGATATTGCAGAGTTTCCCCGGCGCTTTCTTTACGTTTGGGATATTAATGGGATTATTGCGTAAGCTTCAAAGGAAGGGAGAATAAATGCAACGGTTGTTTTTAATATTTTTGGCGGCTTTTTTAATAAACAATATATTGCTTATTAGATTTATTGGATTGTGCCCTTTTTTTGGAGTTTCAAGTCGTTTTGAAACTTCTGTCGGGATGAGCATGGCGGTAGTATTTGTAATGACTTTAGCTACATTGGTTTGTTGGGGGGTTTGGAACTTTTTACTTGATCCGCTTGGAGTAGGAGAGTTTCTGTATATACCGGCTTTCATTCTTGTTATAGCGTCGCTTGTGCAATTTGTCGAGATGGTTATACGAAAGGTCAGTCCAACTTTATTTAAGGCAATGGGTATATTTTTGCCTCTTATTACGACAAATTGTGCTGTTTTGGCTGCGGCTACGGAGAGCGTAAAACCCGGTTTTTGGAAACTTAGCTTGGAATACAATTATGGTTTAGGAGAAGCTTTAATTTATACGATTGGTATTGCTTTAGGATTTTCAATGGTAATCATAATGTTTGCGGCCATGAGGGAAAGAATTGAAATAGCCCCGATACCCCGTTCGTTTAAAGGTTTTCCCATAGCATTTATAGCTGCAGGGCTTTCTTCTTTAGCTTTTTTGGGGTTCAAAGGATTGTTTGGAATATAAAAAAGGATTGAAATTATGGATGTTGGAATGATAACTAAAGCAATTTTAATACTTGGTGGTGTGGGATTTATCTTGGGAGCCGTTTTAGCTATTGCTTCAAGGATTTTTCACGTTGAGGTTGATCTAAAAGTTGAATTCATTAGAGGGGTTCTTCCCGGAGCTAATTGTGGCGCTTGTGGATATCCGGGTTGCGATGGTCTTGCCGAGGCTATTGCCAAGGGCGAAGCCCTTCCTTCGGCCTGTGTAGCGGGAGGAACGGAAGTAGCGAAACAAGTTGCGGCTGTAATGGGCATCGAGGTTAAAGAGCCAAAAGTTGCAAAGAAGGCGCTTGTGCGTTGTGGTGGGGGCAAAGGAGAGGTTTCTCATCGTTATGTTTATGACGGTGAGCTTGATTGTCAAATGGCTCAGCAGGTAAGCAGAGGTCCATCCCTTTGTTCTTACGGTTGTTTAGGCCTTGGGAGTTGTGTGGTAGCTTGTCCGTTTGGGGCAATTATTATGGGTGAGGATGAATTGCCTCACATCAACTGGAAAAAGTGTCGAGGTTGTGGCGTTTGTGTGGACGCTTGTCCAAGGGGGATAATTGCGTTAGTTCCTGAAAACCAAGAGATTCATGTTTTATGTCGTTCTCACGATAAAGGTAAAGCGGTTCGTTCGGTATGTAAGAAAGGATGCATTGGTTGTAAGGCATGCGAAAAAGTTTGCGAATTTGACGCCGTTCACATTGTTGATAATCTTGCGGTTATTGACCATGAAAAATGCACCAATTGCAAAAAATGTCTGGAAAAATGTCCAACAGGCTGTATCTCCAACCTCATTATAACTCATCATCTTCACAAATAAACCACCGGAACTGTTTGATTGTAGCTATCTTAATATGTTAGTGTTAGGTTTGATTTTAGGTATTTGTTTGGAAACATTAAACTGAGTTTTAGAGGTTAATTATGTTATTAACCCGCTATGATAAAACTTTCATTTGTATCTTACTCATCTTAGCGCTTCTTATCTTCATTGGTGGACTTACTGCATTGGGGTCAAACAAAAGGGGTAATGAAGTTGTGATTCTTGTAAATGGACGCGAAGCAGAACGTTATTCGCTTAATCTTAAAAATCCAAAAATGATTCGAGTGAAAGGGATGCTCGGCGAGAGTTTAATTGAGATTGCAAATGGAAAGGCAAGAATGCTTTTTTCCCCTTGTCCAAATCATAATTGTATGGCACGGGGATGGATTGACAAGCCGGGCGATATTATAGTTTGTGTTCCAAATCGGGTTGTTGTTAAAGTAGTTGGTAATGGTGCGGAAAACAAAATCGATGTATTTAATGGGTGATGAGTTTATTGGGTTTTTACGATGTGAAGAAAATGGTAATCTTAGCTCTTCTTTTTGCCGCAGGGACAGTTCTTTATATTCTTGAATCTCTCTACTTTCCTGTTTTCCTAATTCCCGGCATTAAATTGGGCATAACTAACATCGTTACGTTGATTCTTGTGGTCTTTTTTTCTTGGCGAGATTGTGTATTTAATGCAATGGCTCGCACAATTGTTGGTTCGTTGGTAACGGGTTCCTTTTTTACGCCGGCTTTTCTTTTTAGCTTGAGTGGAGCTCTTGTGAGTACAATCATTATGTTAATTATGTATAAATTTTTTTATGGCAAGTTTAGTCTGGTCGGGATAAGTGTAGCTGGGGCTGTCTCTCATAACGCGACACAGCTATTTTTAGCGGAGGCGTTGTTTATCAAACATTGGGGAATTATTTTACAGGCCCCTATTCTTATTTTAGCCGCTGTTATGACGGGGGCAATTAATGGAGTTATAGCCAATCTCTTTGCAGAAAGAGCTATTTCTATTCCTGAATTTGAAAACTCCCTCTCTGCTAAGGTTAATTTACGGAGGTTTGATGAGCGCTTCTAACTATCGTTTGACCATAAAGGAAATGCCACCCGATATAAGGTCTCGAGAAAGACTTTTTCGTTATGGTGTGGGCGCTCTTTCCGATGCCGAGTTGTTGGCAATCATTCTTGGGACCGGCAACAAAGAAGAAACCACTCTGCAACTAAGTCAGTTTATCTTAAGTAAATTTGAAACTTTAAATAAGTTAGCATCAGCAAATTACGAAGAATTAGTTGAGATTAATGGAATAGGAGCAGCCAAGTCTTCCCAGATTTTAGCGTCAATTGAACTTGGAAAGAGGATAAGCGTTGCTTCTAATGGAAAAGGGGACTTTATTTCATGTCCCGAAGATATTGTTAATTTGTTTATGACGGAAATGAGATTTCTTGATAAAGAGTGTTTTAAGGCAGCACTTTTAAATACCAAGAATCGAGTTTTAAAGGTTGTTGAAGTTTCCACGGGGAGTCTAAGTTCTTCTGTGGTTCATCCCCGAGAATTATATAAATTTGCTGTAAGGTGTAGCGCCGCTTCAATAATAGTTGTTCATAATCATCCAAGCGGGGATCCTTCACCGAGCAAGGAGGATATTTGTTTAACTCAACGTTTAAGCGAGGCAGGTAAGATTTTGGGGATAGAATTGTTGGACCACCTTGTAATTGGTGACGGGAGTTATGTTAGCTTTAAAGAAAAAGGTCTAATTTAACTTCGGAGAGTTGCAGTAAAATGTTCGACGTTATAAACTATTTTTTTGATTTATCATTTTAGTAAAATTTGGTAATATTTGTTAACCTTATTGTGTTTTTAGGTTTTTTAGAAAGGATGATAATGTGTTTAATTTTTTAACAGTTCCGTTTGGTAAAGATATGGCAGTAGATTTAGGAACCGCTACTACCCTTGTTCATGTAAAAGGTAAAGGCATAGTACTGATGGAACCTTCCGTGGTTTCAGTTGAGAAAAATACAGGGAAGATCCTTGCTGTTGGCGCAGAGGCTAAAAGGATGCTGGGCAGGACGCCCGGAAGCATTGTCGCCATACGTCCAATGAGAGATGGGGTAATTGCTGATTTCGATGTAACCGAAAGCATGATTCGTTATTTTATACAGAAGGTTCATAAGCGGAGATTTGCTGTTAAGCCACGAGTTGTTGTTTGTGTGCCCTCCGGAGTTACCGAAGTTGAAAAAAGAGCTGTTTTTGAAGCTACCCTTCAAGCAGGGGCAAGAGCTGCTTATCTAATTGAAGAGCCAATGGCGGCCGCAATTGGAGCCAGTCTCCCAATTCAAGATCCGACGGGCAATATGATATGTGATATTGGTGGAGGAACCACAGAGGTTGCAGTAATATCATTGGGCGGCATTGTATGTAGTGAATCAATTCGAGTAGGTGGAGATGAATTTGATGAGGCCATAATAAGTCACGTGAAAAAAGAATATAACGTGATGATAGGGGAAAGAACGGCTGAGGAAATAAAGATAGAAATAGGCTCGGCTTATCCTCTTGAAGAAGAGGAAGATGTAGAGGTACGCGGAAGAGATCTTTTAATGGGTTTACCGAAAAACATCACGCTTTCTTCAGAAGAGATAAGAATTGCTATCAATGAGCCTCTAAATGCAGTAATTACTGCGATAAAAACTACTTTGGAGAGAACGCCACCGGAGCTTTCCAGTGACATTATGGATAGAGGTCTCGTTCTGGCGGGCGGCGGTTCTCTTTTAAGAGGATTGGATGAAAAATTAAGACAGGAAACAGGGATGCCGGTTTATCTTGCTGATGACCCTATGACTTGTGTTGTAATGGGATCAGGAAAATCATTGGAAGAAATAAATGTGCTTAAAAAGATACTTATCGGGGTACAACGGTAGCATTCACTTTGTATCTTTGTGATAGTGGAACAATTGAGAGGTGTTAGATTTTGCGATTCAAGAGGGGCAGTTTAGATAAATTTGCCCTCATCTTTTTAATATTTATAAGTATATTGATTTTAACCTTTCATATCAAAGAATCCAACGATGGTATTTTGCATAAGACACAGATTTTTACCGTAAATTCTTTGGCCTCTCTTCAGTCGGGTGTTTCAAAGATCGTGTATCCTTTTTACCATGCATGGGAATACGTGAGTGATATCGGGTGTTTAAAAGCGGAGAATAAAAGGCTTAAAAACGAGGTAGTGGAATTAAAGCAGGAAATTATTTCCATGCGAAATATGCAGAATGAGAACAAACGTTTACGAAAACTGGTTGGCTTCAAGGAAAAAACGCATTATTCCACCTCACCTGCAAGAATCATCGGAAGGTCCGCAAATAACTGGCAGTCAACTCTCATAATTGACAAAGGATCTGATAATGGGATTAACAAAAATATGCCTGTTATGGTAGGTGAAGGCCTCGTTGGACAAGTGGTCGCGGTTTCTTCGCGAGTTGCACAAGTTCAGTTGATAACCGATCAAAAAAGCGGAGTTGCGTCTCAACTATTAATTTCAGGGGAAACGGGTATTGTTGAAGGTCAAGTAACAGGGGAACTGTTGATGAACTACATCGACAAGGATATTAAAATAAGTAAAAATGAGCCCGTCTTAACCTCTGGATTAGGAGGGGTTTTCCCTAAAGGATTATTTGTTGGGACCGTCAGTAAAACCAAAGAGACACCCTATGATTTATATAAGCAAGTGTGGGTAAAATCACATGTAAATTTCTCCAACATAGAGGAAGTTCTCATCATTACGGATATTTTGCCCACTCCCTCTTTTCTCTCTGAAGAAGGAGATTAAGCGTGCAGTCTTTTTTAATTTTATTTTTAGTTCTATTTGTATCCTTTTTAATCCAAACAGCAGTTGTTCCTTTTTTAAAAATTGGAGGGATTCAACCCGATTTAGTTTTAATTGTAATTGCGGTCTATGCGTTTATTGAAGGGCCTGTTGTTGGTACGGTGACCGGTTTTGTAGGTGGTTTATTGCAGGATTTAGCGACGATAAGGAACATGGGGCTCAGTGCTTTGTCAAAAACTATAGCCGGGTATCTTGCCGGCTTAGCAAAAAAGAATGTGGCAAGCGAGAATCTTGCCCTGCCCGTAATTGCAGTATTTTTAATATCTTTATCTACTCAAACTATTTATATTTTGCTCTCTTTCTTGGTGGGCGACGCCATTCCTTTTCAAAAAATTTTTTTTAGAATAATTGCTCCGCGTGCTATTTACGATGGTTTGTTAGCATTGCCGATTTATTTGCTATTTTTGAAAATTATATTTAAAAAGAAAGATTCTCGTTATCTTAAAGGAGAATATATTTTAAAAAAAGATAAGAAAATTAAATTGAAGTAAATTTGGGTGGGTATAAATGGTGAGACTTGACGATTCAATAAAGAAGAGATTAGCCGTTGTCGGAGTGATGGTTGTAATCATCTTTAGCATACTTTTAATAAGACTTTGGAGTCTTCAGGTAATTGCGGTAGATAAATACTCTAAAATGGCAGAAAGCAATAGAATAAGGACAATATCGGCCACTGCCTCTCGCGGAATAATCTATGATAGAAATGGAGAAATTCTGGTCAATAATCGTCCAAGTTTAGTTGTGGCAATTGCGCCCTCGGAAATAGAAAATAAGGGTATGTTGTTAAAATTAGGCAAACTTTTGAACATGACTCCGGATGAGATTGAAGGAAAGCTAAAAGATAAGACGGCTGATCCTCTAAAACTGCGAGCAATTAAATATGATGTGGAAGAAAATATTGCAGTTTATGTAAAAGAGCACTCCCTTGATTTTCCGGGGGTGGAAATAAAAGTGGAATCGGTAAGAAATTACCCAAAGTCAACCATGGCAGTTCATGTCCTTGGCTACTTGGGCGAAATAAACGAAGAGGAACTGAGGGAAAACGAGAATCAAGAATATGAGTCGGGTGATTTGGTTGGGAAAAGCGGGATAGAGAAGCAATATGAAGGGATTCTTCGAGGAGGAAAAGGCTTTCAACAGGTTGAGGTGGACGCTTCTGGGAAGGTCGTTCGAATTCTTGATGAAAAGGAGCCCATCGCAGGTAATAATATTCAGTTAACCATCGACAGTAACTTACAGTTGGCTACAGAAGAGGCATTAAGGGATGCAATTGTGGTTGCTCGAAGAAATGGTTATCCGGATGCAGGTGCGGGGGCTGCGTTAGTTGTTAATCCAAACACGGGTGAGATATTAGCGATGGCAAGCTATCCAACATACGATGCTTCGTTGTTTATCGGAGGTATTTCATCAAAACAATGGGCTGAACTTAACGATAAGTCTTCAAACTTTCCACTCATCAATCGCACTATGATGTGTTCTTATGCACCGGGTTCTGTTTTTAAGCCCGTTACTTATGTTGCGGGGCTAATGGAGGGATTGGTTTCTCATAATAGTGCTTTTGATTGTGAGGGAACATGGGTCGGTATGGGAAAAAAGTGGCCCAAACATTGTTGGGATAGAGCCGGCCACGGGTTAATGAATTTGAGTTCAGGGTTAAGTGAATCATGCGACATTGTTTTTTATGAAGTTGGTTATAAGCTTTATAAGGCGGGTGGGGAGAAACTCCAAAAATGGGCACGCGAGTTCGGTTTGGGCTCTAAAACGGATATCGATTTGCCGTCGGAAACCAGGGGTAGGGTTCCGGACAAAGCTTGGAAGAAAAAATTCAACGAAAAATATCCCGAGTATCAGCGCTGGGTCCCCGGGGATACGGTCAATTTAGCCATTGGGCAAGGTGATTTATTGACTTCTCCGCTGCAAATAGCTGATTTATACGGTGCAATTGCCAACGGGGGGATACTTTGGAAACCCCATTTGGAAAAGAGGGTTTTAACTGCGGGGGGAGAGGAAATTCACAAATTTGAGCGAGAAAGATTGGCGGATGTTTCTGTATCGGAAAAGATTATGAAAGAATTGCAAAGAGATTTAAGAAGGGTTGCGGTTGACGGAACTGCCAAAAGGGCCCTTGAGGGGTTTCCCGTTGAAGTGGCTGGTAAAACAGGAACTTCTCAAGTTAAAGGGAAGGATGATTTCGCTTGGTTTGCATGTTACGCTCCAATAAATAGCCCCCGTTATGCTGTAGCTGTTATGGTTGAGCAAGGCGGACACGGTGGCTCTATCGCGGCCCCGGCAGCCCGTCGGATATTGGCCGCTTCATTTGAACTTCCTTCAACTGGTCCGATGATTGTTTCAGATAAATCTAGATAGGGTGATTTAGTGAAGAAACGAGATATTTTTGAATGGATTAGACTTATAGATTTTAGCTTGATTATAACCGCGGCTTTGCTGGTTATTTTCGGCAATTTGATGGTATACAGCGCAACTCACAACGTATCTCAAGGCAGCCAATTTTTTTATCTAAAAAAACAAATAACTTTCTCCTTAATAGGTTTTTTAATTGCAGTCTGCATAGTGTTACTTAATTATAATTGGTTTAAACATTATATGATGCCTCTTTATGTTGGCAATATTGTTTTATTACTGCTCGTACTTTTTATTGGACGGACAACTTATGGTGCCACCAGATGGATATCAATGGGATTTTTTCACCTTCAGCCCTCTGAATTGGCTAAGATAATTTTAATTTTAACTCTAAGTGCGTTTCTGGCCGACAAGAAAGGAAACATTGGCAAAATATCCGAATTGTTTACCGTCTTTGCGTATGTTGGTTTACCTTTACTTTTAATTCTTATACAGCCTGATTTAGGAACGGCTCTTGTTTTTCTGGCCATAATGCTCGGCATGTTGTTTATCTCCAGACTTCGTTGGCAGCATGCCCTTTTTATTCTCGGCACCGGGATTCTGGTTATCTTTCTTGTTTTTCAGTTTAATTTATTGAGGGAATATCAGATAAACAGGTTGATGGTCTTTATTAACCCGGGGGTGGATCCGATGGGAGCCGGTTATAATCTGTTACAATCTAAGATAGCGATTGGCTCGGGCAGCTTTTTTGGCAAAGGGCTTTTTTCTGGAACTCAAACGAGTTTAAATTTTTTACCTGTGCGCTATGCGGACTTTATATTTTCGGTTGTCGGAGAAGAACTGGGATTTTTAGGTGCGGCTTTTCTTTTGGGCTTATATTTTTTCTTGATATATAGGGGTTTGGCAATAGCTCTTTCAGCTGGAAATCTTTATGGTACTTTAGTTGCCGTCGGTGTTTCGTCGATGTGGTTTTTTCAGATTTTTGTGAATGTCGGTATGACTATGGGGATTATGCCGATAACCGGAATACCTCTTCCGTTTTTGAGTTATGGAGGTAGTTCAATGTTGATAAATTTTGTTGGGGTTGGCCTCTTATTAAATATTTATGCTCATAGATTTAAATAAATGACGAAAGAGAGGAAAAATGAAGAGAAAAAAAGGGAAAATGATGCCCTTTAAAATGAAGACAATTTTAAAATCATTGGGTGAAATAAAAAATGAGGTTCTCTTGCCCGTGTCAATTTTGGTTGCAGGAGAAAAAGGGGTTGGTAAAAAGTCTTTAATTAACAGAATGGGTTCCAATTCAAAGGAAGTCTTTTCTCTATTTGAGCTTGATACAAAAAATTTTTCGGCAAATCTTTTTTCCAAGATAGATGAGGCAGATCTCGTTTTAGTCGTTGTAGACGCAACAAAAAAAATAAGCACCGGGGTTAGGAGATTGCTGAAATATCTTGAGGACAACAAAACCCCGTTTATGTTGATTGTTAATAAAATAGATATTCCGGAAAACTTAGAGGTTCAGCTTGAGCTCGTGAATAATTATCTTGAGAGGTTCCTTCCTGATTTGGTTTTAGTCTCAATTTTAAAAGATGTAAATATTGAAAATGAATTGATTCCAAGAATAATTTATCGTTGTGGCGATAAAAAACTTTCTCTATCCGCAAAGTTGCCCATATTTAGGTTGCCCGTTGTAGAAGAAATTATGAAAAGCACCGCGTTACAAAATGCCGCTATAGCGGGAATATCTCTTTATCCCGGGGCTGATATGCCGATACTTACTACAAATCAAATTAAGATGATATTAAAAATTGCTGTTGCCTATGGGGAAGAAATCGATTTTTCAAGGGCAAGAGAGATACTTATGGTTATAGGCGGGGGATTTACTTTTAGAACCATTGCGAGAGAGCTGGTATCTATTTTGCCGGCAGTAGGTTTTATCGCAAAGGCTGCCGTTGCTTATGGTGGAACCATAGCTGTAGGCAGAGCTGCCGGCAGCTATTTTGAAAAAGGAATCAGCGATTTATCGGTGGGAGAGATAAGGGACATAGCGTCGGAAACGATAAGGGAGTTGAAAGGTATAAATTGAACAGTCTTTGGTCGAAGATAGAGAGCATTTTACCTTTCGTGGAAAAGCCGGTTAGGTATATAAACAACGAGTGGAATTCAAAAAGAAAAGCTCCCTTGCCGGGAGATTTAATTTTTGCTTTGGCTTATCCTGATGTTTACGAGGTGGGTATGTCCAATATGGGTCTTCAAATTCTTTATGAAATCTTAGGCAATCAAAAACATGTTGCTGCAGAACGCGTTTATGCTCCATGGGTGGATATGGAAACGAAGATGCGCGAGAAGGGGATTCCTCTTTTTACACTTGAGAATCACTATTCGGTTAGTGATTGTGATATTTTTGGTTTTACTCTTCAGCACGAAATGACGTTCACAAATGTTCTTAATATGCTCGATTTGGCCAATATTCCTCTTTTAGCCAAGGACAGGAAAGGGGACTATCCCTTCATTGTCGGAGGCGGTCCTTGTGTCTTTAATCCGGAACCCATCGCTCCTTTTTTTGACTTTTTTGCTGTGGGTGATGGAGAGGATTTGATTTTAGATATTGTGGATGTGATTAAGAAGCAAAAAGATAGCGGGGCCGGCAAACAAGAAACACTAAAAGCATTAGCTGATATATCGGGGGTTTATGTTCCATCTCTGTACGAAGTTAATTATCATTCATCCGGGGTGATAAAAGATATTTATCCTCTTTCGGGGAAAATACCGAAAATAGTTACAAAAAGACTGGTTAACAATTTAGATGAAGCTAAATTTCCGGTATCCCCCGTAGTTCCATTTACTCAAGTTATTCACGATAGATGCTCTTTGGAAATTGCCAGAGGGTGTGCCAGAGGGTGTAGATTTTGTCAGGCGGGGATGATTTATCGTCCTGTTAGGGAACGCTCTTTGGAGAAACTTAAAAGTTTATGTGAATCCACATTGAAAAATACAGGTTATGAAGAGATATCACTTGCCTCTCTAAGCAGCAGCGATTATAAAAAGATTGATGATTTACTGCGCGATTTAGTGGAGCTGTACGGAAAGAAAGGCATTGCAATTTCTCTTCCTTCTTTAAGAATGGATACATTTTCTGTAAAACTTGCAGAGCAAATTCAACAAGTTAAAAAAACCGGTTTTACTTTTGCCCCCGAAGCCGGGACTCAACGGCTTAGAGATGTTATCAACAAAAATTTAACGGAAGAGGACATATTTTCAACAGTTGAAGCAGCGTTTAAAAATGGTTGGAGGAGACTTAAACTTTATTTTATGATAGGTTTACCGACTGAAACGCCTGAAGATTTAATGGGAATAGTGAAATTAGTTGATAAAATTGTTGAATCGGGACTTAAAATTATTCCACGCAATGAGAGAGGCAGATTTAAAATAAATGTTAGCATTTCTTCTTTCATTCCCAAGCCGCATACTCCATTTCAGTGGGTTGAGCAAAACTCTTTAGAACAATTGGTGGGAAAGCAGGATTTTTTAAAGAAACATTTACGAGGAAGACATGTTTCTTTAAAATGGCATGAAGCAAAATCGAGCGTTATTGAAGGTGTTTTAGCAAGAGGGGACAGGCGCATTGCTAAGGTAATCAAGAAAGCTTGGAAATTAGGTTGTAAGTTCGATGCTTGGATGGAATATTTTGATTATTCAAAGTGGAGAGAAGCTCTAAAGGAAGAAGATTTTACCATTGATTTCTATGCTTATCGGGAGCGTTCTATGGATGAAGTTTTGCCATGGCACCATATAAGCCCCGGCGTCTCTAAAAAATATCTTCAATCCGAATACAAAAAAGCGCTCAAGCAAAAAAACTCGGGTGACTGTCGCTTTGGGCCCTGCAATGGGTGTGGGGTTTGTGAATTGGCAGATTCTTGCCCACCTCCCCGCTTGCCTACGCCCCATGACCCGCTGCGGGTTGGCGGGCAGGTGGCAGAGAGCTTAGAACCGAGAGACGGGAGCATGGAGTTAAAAGGTCAAAACCCAACAGCCAAAACCCAACAGCCAATACACAGGTTAAGGATAAAATATGGAAAAACGGGCAGGCTTAAGTTTATATCCCATCTTGATTTTATATCTACTCTTGAAAGATCGTTAAGAAGAGCGAATTTTCCTTTGGTTTTGACCAAAGGGTTTAGCCCCAGAGTCAAATTATCGTACGGCCCTCCTCTTTCTGTTGGAATAAGTAGTGAATCAGAATATGCGGATATATTTTTAAGCAAACGACTTTCTTTAAAAGAGATTGTAAATCAACTAAATTTAGTGTTACCCGATGGCTTGAGAGTATATCAAGCAAAATACATTCCGCTAAGTGCTCCTTCGATAATGAAGTATACGGATTTTGCCGAATATCGGATAGAAATTGAAGTTTCTTCTTTGAGCTTAAATGAGATGCGGGATTTAATTAAGCGATTGTTGTTCAAAAAAGAACTAAAATTTTTAAAAAAAGAGAAAGAAAAAGTTTTATCTACAAAGGAAGCGGTTCTTCACGTTAAAATTGAAGCTTTTGAATCAGGCAAAGTTACTCTCGATACTTTATTATCAATAGGAGGTTTGGGAGGCATAAAACCCGAAGTGTTGATAAAGTTGCTATTTGATGAGTCAAAATTTGTTAAGAACTATAAGGTATTGAATATTCACCGCGTTGGTTTGTATGCTAAAATTAATGATAAATTTTACAGTCCTATAGGTAAAAAATTAGGTTAGGGAGATTTAATGGGTGTAGAAATCAAGGAGATGATGATTACTGCGGATGAAGACGAGGTCCGTGTGGCAATTGTCGAAGATGCAAAGCTTGCTGAAATTTATGTTGAGCGAATTGACGCTTATTCTATAGTTGGAAACATTTATTTAGGCAAGGTAAAAAATGTTTTGCCCGGGATGGAAGCTGCTTTTGTTGATATCGGGTTGAAGAAGAGCGGGTTTTTATATGTTGATGAGATACTTTTACCGGAAGTAGAGTCAGAAGAGTCGGTTCCTTTAAAAATACAAAATATATTGAAAGCGGGCCAGGATGTTTTGGTCCAAATTACTCGAGACCCCATGGGAACCAAAGGAGCCAGGGTTACGACGTTTATTAGCTTAGCGGGCAAGTATCTTGTTTTAATGCCTTACGGAAATGCGGTTGGGGCTTCAAAGCGTCTTCCTGAGAAAGAAAAGATAAGGTTAAGAGAGATTGGCAAAAAGATTAAACCGCGCAATATGGGTTTAATTATAAGAACTGCGGCGGAAGATGCCGAGCTTAATGAATTGGAAAAAGATTTAAATTATCTGAAACAGTTATGGAAGAGCATCAAGGCAAAATCTAAGCGGAATAACCATTCAAAATTAATTCACTCTGAAGAAAAATTATCCTTAAAAATGGTTAGAGACGTATTCTCTCCGGATTTTCATCATCTAATCGTCGATTGTCCAATAAGATACAAAAAGATAATGAGCTATTTAAAAAAGAATAATCCTGAGCTTAGAATGAAGGTTCAGCTGTATAAAGACAGGATCCCTCTTTTTGATAAGTTTGATATCAATGCTCAAATCGAAGCTTCTTTAAAGAGAAAAGTTTGGCTTCGTTCCGGGGGATCTATAAGTATCGATCCCACGGAAGCCCTTACGGCAGTTGATGTTAATACCGGGAAATATATCGGAAAGACCAGCTTGGAAGAGACAATATTAAAAACCAATCTTGAAGCGGTTGAAGAGATTGTACGCCAAATTCGTCTGAGGGATATAGGCGGAATCATAGTTATTGATTTTATAGACATGATGGATCCGCGTCATAGAAAACAGGTTTTTAAAGTTTTAAATGAAACTCTTATTCAAGATAGGACTAAAAGCAAAGTTGTTGAGATATCCAAGTTGGGTTTGGCCGAGATGACCAGAAAAAACGTTTCGGAAGGAATAAAGGATATTTTGTATGAAACCTGTTCGTGTTGCAGTGGTACGGGGCAAGTCTTATCCAAAAAAACAATTTTTATTAATTTAAAAAGAGAATTGTATACATATTGTATTTCAAATTCCGAAAAAGCTTTTTTGCTTAAGTTGCATCCGGAAGCGGCTGAATTTATGATTGGTGAAAAACAGATAAGTTTGCGAAAGTTTCGAAGGCGAGTGGGAAAAATGGTATTTATTGTAAAGGATTCAAGCATTGCGCTTGGTGAGTTTGGAATAATTGCGAAGGGCTCCAAGATTAGTGTTAAGAGAATTTTTACAAATTTATCTAAATCTATTAATTGACACGAAAAGGCTCGTAGGCTATCATTAATTCTTATTTATAAATGTAAAGGAGGAGTTTATCCTGTACGCGTTGATTAAATCGGGTGGAAAGCAATATAAAGTTAAAGCCGGGGACGACATTTTGCTTGAAAAAATTGAAGGTAAATCCGGGGATTTGGTTGAGCTAAATGATGTAATTTTCTTGATAGATGATAAAAAAAACATGGCAGCCCATAAAGATTTATCCAAGGTTCACGTTAAAGGCGTAATCGTTGAGCAAACTAAGGGTGATAAGGTAATAGTTTACAAGCATAAGGCCAAAAAGGGTTACAGAAGAAAAAGAGGTCATCGTCAACTTTTGACCAAGGTGAAAATCGAGGAAATTAAGTTCGGTGAGAAAAAATCAACCATTGCGGCTGAGTCTAAAAAGGTTGAAAAGAAGACAGCGGTAAAAAAAGAGACCCAAGGGGTGTCAAAGAAAAAGGAAGTTAAAGGGAAAAAAGAGACAAAAGAGACAAAAGAGACAAAAAAAGTTGTTGCCAAGACGGCTAAAAAATCGGTGGCAAAATCAACTGCCAAAAAACCGGCAAAAAAATCCTCTGCAGGTAAAGCAAAAACGGAAGTTACGTCAAAATCCGCAAAGAAATCTAAACCCGCAGATAAACCTAAGTCAAAATAACATTTGGAAATATTATTTTGACAGAGGGTGATTATTTTGTTGTAAATTTTTTAAAGAAATCTTTGGAGGAACAGAAATGGCACATAAAAAAGGACTGGGTAGCACCAGGAATGGAAGAGATAGCAGGGCAAAAAGATTGGGTGTTAAGAAGTATGGAGACGAGTTTGTTACTGCCGGCAGCATAATTGTTAGACAAAGAGGGACAAAGATTAACCCGGGTTTAAATGTGGGCCAGGGTGGAGATGATACACTCTTTGCAAAAACTGATGGTTTTGTTAGGTTTTACATGAGCAAGAATAAAAAGAAAGTTGATATTGTTTCCGGCACTTAATGCGAAGGCTCTGTAAAATTATACTCCACAAAACTTGTACCCAAAAAAAGTTCTGACTCTAAGGTTGGGACTTTTTATTTATTAGTGCTGTAAACTGTCACCTCGATGAGATGAGTGTGGCAGTTTGCTTACATTTAACACAATTTTTTTATTATAATAATAATGGTGATTTTATGTTTATTGATGAAGCAAAGATATTTGTTAAAGGTGGCGATGGTGGAAACGGGTGTGTGAGTTTTCACCGAGAAAAATATAGACCAAAAGGTGGGCCAGATGGTGGCGATGGCGGTTCTGGCGGAAATATAATCTTAAAGGTGGACGAGGGGCTTCGAACTCTAATTGATTTTCGTTACCGCAGGCATTTTAATGCAAAAAAAGGGCAGCATGGGCAAGGAAACAATAAACATGGGGCAAACGGTGACGATCTCATTCTTAAAGTTCCTCCGGGAACGGTTGTAAAAAATGTTGATGGCGAGGTACTTTTTGACCTTACTGAAAACGATCAAGAGGCGATAATCGCGTATGGAGGAAGAGGAGGCAAGGGAAACGCATATTTTGTGACGCCATCCCGAAAATTACCTAAGTTTTCTGAGAAAGGCGAGAAAAGCGAAGAGGAGTGGATACTGCTTGAACTTAAACTTTTAGCTGATGTTGGTTTGATAGGTTATCCAAATGTTGGAAAATCTACTTTAATAAGTCGTGTTTCAGCTGCAAAACCGAAAATAGCAAATTATCCGTTTACAACAAGAGTTCCCAATTTGGGCGTTGTAAGTCTTCCGAATCATAAAAGTTTTGTTATGGCGGATATTCCCGGTTTAATCGAAGGAGCCCACAAAGGTGTAGGCCTTGGATATGCTTTTTTGCGGCATATTGCTCGAACAGCAACCTTGGTGCACGTTGTTGATCTTGCGCAGGTTGAAGGAAGAGATTTTATAGACGATTTTGAAACAGTAAACAGGGAGTTAAAACTTTATGATTTAAAGCTTTTAAAGCGATCTCAGATTGTGGCGGGCAATAAAATTGATATTGAGCAAGGTAAAGAAAATGTAAAAAAGGCTGAGGAATACTTTGAAAAGCATGGGTATCCTTTTTTTCCAATATCTGCGGTGACGGGAGAGGGAGTAGACAGGCTTCTTTGGGCTGTTGAAAATAGTTTAACGGTATCGGAATATACTCCGGAGACTCGGGGGAAAGAAACTTATCGAGTTTTTTCTTACAATAAAGAGAAAAAGGATAAATCGTTTGTAATTTTAAAGGGAAAAGGTTCTTTTACGGTAAAAGGTAAATCAATTGAGAGAATGGTAGCTATGATTGATCTTGATAATGAGGAAGCCGTTGCCTATCTTCAACAAAGATTTAACAAAATGGGGCTTGAAGACAAATTGGTGGAGGCAGGGGCAAGAGATGGTGATGTTGTAAAAATAGGTTCTATAACGTTTGACTTTCATCCTATGGGGCATTAAGTTAATTGTGGTGAAAAGACAAAATGAATAAAAAGTGTTTTGATAACCAAAAAAAAATTATTGTTAAGATTGGCACGAGTTTAATTACATCCTCTTCCGGCCGGTTAGATTCGGCCCGGATGGAGAACTTGGTTGGTCAGGTGGCTTCCTTGAAAAAGGCGGGACATAAAGTTCTCATTGTTACATCGGGTTCGATTGCGGCCGGAGTTGAATGCTTGGGGTTAAAGACTCGGCCTAAAGAAATTCCGAAACTTCAAGCAGCTGCTTCCGTTGGACAAGGTTTGTTGATTGAACGATACGCCAATCTTTTTAAAAAATACGGTCTTAAGGTCGGGCAGGTTCTTATAACTCAGTTTGATACCACTCATCGTCAGCAATATTTAAATACGCGAAATACTTTAACTAAACTTTTCGAGTTAGGTGTTGTCCCCATTGTAAATGAAAACGATACCACTGCAGTGGATGAGATAAGATTCGGAGATAATGATACTTTAGCAGCGTTGGTTGCAAGCTTAACTAAAGCGGATCTCTTAATTTTGCTTTCGGATGTTGAAGGTCTTTATACGGTTGATCCTCGATTAAACAAGGAAGCTAAGCTTCTTCATGAAATAAAGGAGATAACCCCGGAGATTGAATCTTCCTCCGGTGGCGTTGGAACTAAATTTGGTTCAGGAGGTATGGTTACAAAGATTCAAGCGGCCAAGATTGCAATGTTTGCCGGTGTTTGTATGGTTATAGCAAGCGGCAAAAGGCCCAACGTTCTTCTCGATGTGGTTGACGGCAAACCTATTGGGACAATCTTTTTCCCGAAAAAGAAAAGGATTTCAAGCAAAAAAATATGGATAGCTTTTGGCCGGATATCTAAAGGTAAAATAGTGGTTGATGATGGGGCAAAGAAGGCTGTTGTCGAAGGAGGAAAGAGTTTGCTCCCCGCAGGGGTGGTGGACTGTCTCGGAAAATTTTACGTTGGAGACGCAGTTAATGTTGTGGATGTTGATGGTGAGATTTTTGCAAAGGGTCTTGTAAATTTTAGTTCCGAAGAGATTGCAAAAATTAAGGGATTAAGGAGAAATGAAGTTATTGGTAAGTTTTCAGATGAAGCGAGTCATGAGATAATCCACAGAGATTGTTTAGTGGTTTTAAAGTAGAAAGTTAAAAGTGGAAAGTTTAATATAGGAACTTAAGTTCGTCTAATAATTTTGTTGCGAAAATAAGATTATTTTGGAGGAAAAATATGAGTGAAGTTTTGGAGTTGGGGAAGAAAGCCAAAAAAGCATCGTTAAAACTTGCGAATGTATCTACTGAAATAAAAAACTTTGCATTAAATGCGATGGCAGACGCATTAATTGCAAATAACAAAGAGATTATTGATGCCAACAAAAAGGACTTAGAAGAAGGAGAAAGGAGAAAAATCTCAAAAGCTCTCATGGATAGATTGCTCTTGGATGAAACTCGTATTGAGGGTATGGCTAAGGGGCTTAGGGAAGTCGCCTTTTTAAAAGATCCTATTGGCGAAGTGGTAAAAGGTTGGAAATTACCAAATGAGCTTGAGATACTGCAAACGAGAGTTCCTTTGGGTGTTATCGGATTAATTTATGAAGCGAGACCCAATGTTACCGTGGATGCGGCGGGGCTTTGTGTCAAAGCGGGCAATGTTGTTATATTGCGGGGCGGTTCGGTGGCCATAAATTCTAATCTTGTCTTGACAAAAATTATCTCCGAGGCGGCAACTAAAGCGGGGCTTCCTGAAAATTGTATCCAGTCTATAGAGACGACAGATAGGGCGGCTGTTACTGAATTAATGAGAATGCATGAATATGTTGATGTTTTAATCCCCAGAGGGGGAGCGTCTTTAATCCAATCTGTGGTTGAAAATTCGACTGTTCCGGTAATAAAAACCGGTGTTGGTAATTGCCATATTTATGCGGATAAAGCAGCTGATTTGGAGATGGCCAAGAAAATCGCAATAAACGCTAAGTGCCAGCGTCCGGGTGTTTGCAACGCAGCTGAGACCTTGCTGGTTCATAAAGACATTGCCAAAGAATTTCTTCCCCGAATTCTTAAAGGACTTCAGGAAAGAAACGTTGAAATTTTTGGCTGTCCCGTTACAAAATCCATTTATTCCAGTGTGGAAGAAGCAACGGAGTTAGATTGGGCAACCGAGTACTTAGATTTAAAGATAGCCGTTAAAGTGGTTGAATCTTTAGAAGGAGCTATTACGCATATTCAAAAATATGGAACCAATCACTCCGAAGCAATAGTAACCGAAGATTATTCCGCGGCAAAAAGATTTACAGAAGAGGTTGATGCTGCCGCGGTATATGTGAATGCTTCAACGCGCTTTACTGATGGAGGAGAGTATGGCTTGGGGGCCGAAGTAGGTATAAGCACGCAGAAGCTTCACGCCAGAGGCCCAATGGGGCTTGAAGCTTTGACTTCGACAAAATATGTGGCTTACGGTGAGGGACAGATTCGTTCTTAGATGTTGGCAAGATGCTTGCCCGCCTCTGGCGGGGCGTATGGCTTATGGCTGAGAGCAGATAGCTAAAAGGGGCAATTGATGGAGATTAAGTGGAAATTATGTGGAAATTTCAAATTAATTACAATCAGTTACCATTAATTACTATTAGTCTCAACGGAGCAATCTTTATAAATATCAACAAATTACAATTAATTACAATGAATTTCAATATCAGCACTTAGTAAAAATTAAGTAGAGAGATTAGGTAGAGATTGATAAAGGGGTAAGGATTAAGAAGAGATAACCTTAGGTCGTCATTGCGAGTCCTCCGGCGTTACGTCGGAGGACGTGGCAATCTCAAGGAATTGGAAAGTGCAAATTGTAAATTGGCAATTAAAAGGACATAGGGTAATAGGTAGTAAAGTCAAAAAGGCTGATGGTTTAGAGAGAATGGTTGTAGTAGAATTGTTTTAGGTGATGTTGTTGCCAGAAAAAAAGTCAATCCGAATAGGCATTATGGGCGGTACATTTGATCCCATTCACAATGGTCACTTAGTTACCGCTGAAGAAGCTTTAGTTCAGTTTGAGTTGGACAAAGTGTTTTTTGTGCCCACGGGTTATCCTCCTCATAAAGAAGAGAGAAAGTCTTTAGATCCCGTAGAGCGCTATCTGATGACCGTTATTGCGACAGCTTCCAATCCTCATTTTGAAGTATCGAAGATTGAGATTGACAGGAAGGGTCTCTCTTTTACGGTAGATACCGTTCGTGAATTTAGAAAAAATTATGGTGCCGAGGCTGAGATATTTTTTATTACCGGAGCCGATGCGATACTTGAGATTATTGCTTGGAAAAATGCGGACAAGCTTGCTGAAATGTGTAAGTTTATTGCCGCGACTCGTCCGGGATATTGTCTTAAGAAATTTGAAGAACTTCATGTTTTGCCCTACGAAAATAAAGAGCCGGAACCGGGCAAACCAAAGATATATATGATGGAGATACCGGCTTTGGCAATTTCTTCAACTGATATTAGAAAACGAGTCTCACATAAATACCCCATAAGATATCTTGTTCCGGAAGGAGTGGCAAATTACGTTCTTAAACGCGGATTTTATAGGTGATTTTCTTTGAAATACGGCGAAGAAGAAATTTTAAATTTGCTTTCTAACTGGTTGAGTGAAAAGCTTTTTGCTCACAGCTTAAGGGTAAGAGAAACAGCTAAGGCAATGGCTGAAAGATTTGGAGTAAATACAGAAAAAGCTGCTTTGGCCGGTTTACTTCATGATTACGGCAAAGGCATAAAAGAAGCTGAGATGCTTTCTGAGGCAAGGAAACTCGGTATATCCATCAATTGTGTCGAAGAACGCGATCCCTATTTACTTCATGCTCCCGTCGGGGCAAAATTGATATCCTTGAGTTTAAAAATAAAAGACCATGAAATTATAAATGCTGTGAGTCGGCACACGGTGGGCGAACCATCAATGTCCAAATTGGATATGATAATATATATAGCTGATATGATTGAGCCGGCTCGTTCCTTTCCCGGCTTGGAGAAAATTAGGGATTTGGCGGGGGAAAATTTAATGGAATCTTTTGAGTTGGCTTATGCTCACACGCTCACCTATTTGGTAAATAAGAGAAAATTTATTCATCCTAAGTCATTTGAGGTATGGAATTGGATTCAATTATCAAAAGCAAAAGAAGAAAAATTAAAAAAGGTTTCAGATTAAGCAGGCGCTTGGAAAGAAAGCGAAAATTTAGACGTATTCTTCTGGTTATTATCGGAGTGGCGTTGGTTGCCGGTGTCGGTTTTTGTTTTCGTGGTCAAATTTCTAAGTATTTGACGGCTTCAAAATCTCCGGCTGAGTCTTCAAATAAGGATGTTAAAGCGAGTGTCTCTTCTTCCAAACCGGAGCTTGGAGACAAAGTCGTTTTTCTTGTTATGGGCACGGAAACCAAAGACGGCAAAGAAGTTGTTGATGAAGTGCTGGCGTTGTTTTGTGACTTCAAAGAGGGAATTTTAAATGGTATATCTGTTCCCAAAGATGCCATTATCGAAGTTCCCGGATTGGGATTTGATAGGGTCGGTAAGATGTTGTCCTCCGGAAAAGATGCAACGGCCTTGTCTGCGATTCAAAATCTTTTCGGGGTGGAGCTCTATGGTTATGCAAAGATGAATTTCTTGGATCTTGAGAGAATTAGGGACAAGAATGATTTCGAAGATATATTTAAGCTATCCATAAGTTCGGATATTTCCTCCAAAGACAAAGAGAAAATATCATCATCAATTGCTTCGATGAATCATCAGGAAGATATTAGCATCGTTCCACTTCCCGTTAAGAATCATGCAGTGGGAGAGGAAATTTATTATGAGCCGGACAAGAAGAGGATGGAAGAATTAGTTTCGGTTCTTTGGGGAATAAAAATTGAAAAAGAAGAGACCATAAGGGTTATGATTTTAAATGGATGCGGTGTCCCCGGTGTGGCGGGTGAAGTTGCAAATAAATTAATAAACATGGGATATCAGGTGGTGGGCACGAAAAATGCCGACAATTTTAGCTACGAGGAGACTCAAATTCTTGTATATAACAAAGACGATGATGCTGCAGAAAGTATTAAGGATGCTTTGAAAGCAGGTGTAATTGTTGATCGTGCAATTACTCAAGAAGTGGCCGATATTGTTATAGTTGTAGGCAAAGATTACGATTTTAACGAAGAAGAAAATTAGGGGAGGGATTGTTTGCTAAACGCTAAAGAGATTGCGACAATGGTTGCGAAAGCGGCAGATAGCAAAAAAGCAGAAAATATTATCATTTTAGATGTAGGCAACTTGCTGGGAATTACCAATTATTTTGTAGTTTGCGAAGGAAAAACCGGTCGACAATCTACTTATATTTCAGATTTTATTCAAGAAAAGTTACGGGAGAAAAAAATTAAACCAATTGGAATTGAGGGAGAAGATGAGGGAGGTTGGATTTTGCTCGACTACGGAAGCGTAGTTGTTCATATATTTACAACAGAAGTGAGACAATATTATCAACTTGAGCGTCTCTGGAAAGATGCCCCTCGTCTTGAATGGGAAGAAGACTTGGAGCAAAGAGCTTAGTTTTCTGTTATTGCAATGATGTAAAACTAAGTTCCTTAGGTATTATCTAACACGTTTCAATATTTCTAAATAAAGTTTTTGCTTAGACAAAATACATTGAAATACATTGACTTTATTAAGCTGCATTCTATATAATAACTTGGCAATTAAAGATGGGGTTTCGATGAGGAGCAGCGAGTTTCAAGTTGGGTTTTAGGGGATTAGGAAGGTGTAAACCAACATTTGACCAAGTGGAGTTTATCTCGGAGCTTAAAACCAAAAGCTACTTTGTGACATAGGCTTTATGTGTAGAGAAGAGCATTAAATTGCCAAAAGAGAGCGAATATATGGGGATGTAGCTCAGTGGGAGAGCGCCTCCTTGGCGTGGAGGAGGCCGAGGGTTCAATCCCCTCCATCTCCACCAATTTTTAGGATTTTCGCTAAGTAAGGTGGTATTGCGAAAAGAGCCTTTCGTCCCTTTTGGGCGAGGGGTTTTTTATTAGTGTCATAAACCACCGGTTTATCCGGTGTGTCAGATACTAATCTGACGATACGTTTTAAAGCGAAGCAATTTGAAAAAGTTTAATAATTAATTCGTTCATTTTCTTACTCGCCTAAGAAAACGAACCAAAAGAAGGGCGGCCGATCATTTTTTCGACGGTTTAAAAATTTACGGCTTGCTTGGGCACCTGCAGAACTCCCCCTCGTTTTACTCCGGGGTCAAACAGCTTCGGCGCTTGTTCCAAGCAAACCTATTTTAAACCTAAAAATGATATGGCGGTAAAGGCTGTTGGTTGTTAGCTGTTGGCTAAGGGCTGGAGGCTGATGGCTGGTTAGTATAGTTTATACTAGTTTCTATTGGAGGCAGTGTGGAGAAATATGATTTTGCGGAAATTGAGGAAAAATGGCAGAGAAAATGGGAAGAGTCAAAGATATACGAAGTTTCCGAAGATCCTAAATTAAGCAAGAAGTATATTCTTGAAATGTTTCCTTATCCTTCGGGAAATATCCATATGGGTCATGTAAGAAATTACTCAATCGGTGATGTGGTTGCTCGTTATAACAGGATGAAGGGCTACAATGTACTTCATCCGATAGGCTATGATGCTTTTGGAATGCCGGCGGAAAATGCGGCAATAGAGCGAGGAATTCACCCCAAAAATTGGACCATTAAGAACATCAATACGATGAGATTACAGTTGAGGAGATTGGGCTTAAGTTATAATTGGGACCGTGAAATTATAACTTGCGAGCCGGATTATTATAAATGGGGCCAGTGGTTGTTTTTGCAGTTTTATAAAAGAGGGCTGGTTTACCGAAAAAAATCTAAGGTGAATTGGTGCAGCTCATGTGAAACGGTTCTTGCCAACGAACAGGTTGAGAGCGGCTGCTGTTGGAGATGCGGAACTTTAGTCCAACAAAAGGAGCTTGAGCAGTGGTTTTTTAAAATTACAGATTACGCGGAACGTTTGTTAAATGATCTCGACGAGCTTTCAGGTTGGCCCGAACGGGTAAAAGTTATGCAGAGAAACTGGATTGGCCGAAGCGAGGGGGCCTGGGTCAAATTTTCACTAAAAGGTGGCCAAACAATCACAGTATTTACAACTCGTCCCGATACTCTTTTTGGCTGCACGTTCTTTTTGCTTGCACCGGAACATCCTCTTGTAGACGAACTTGTTAAGGGTACCTCTTATGAAAATACGGTTAAAGAATTTAGAAACAAGGTTGCAGAGCAAACTGAAATTGATAGAACTTCAGCTGAAATTGAAAAGAATGGCTGTTTTACCGGGTCATATGTCATAAATCCTGTAAATGGCAAAGAAGTGCCCATTTGGTTGGCGGATTACGTTTTAATGGGATACGGAACAGGTGCGGTTATGGCTGTTCCTGCCCACGATGAGAGGGATTTTTTCTTTGCCAAGAAATACAATCTCCCGATTGAGCCGGTTATTCAACTCGCGGGTGAGGATTTTAGCTCCGGTCTCGATGAAGCATACACAGGCGAGGGGATAATGATAAATTCCGGTCAGTTTACCGGGATGTGCAATAAAGAGGGAATAAAAGCAGTAACTGATTTTTTGAAAAAGCAGGGTAAGGGCGAATTTACGGTAAATTACCGTCTCAGGGATTGGCTGATTTCTCGTCAGCGTTACTGGGGAAACCCGATTCCCGTGATTTATTGCGATAAATGTGGTGTGGTTCCCGTCCCCGAAAAGGACTTGCCCGTTATTTTACCCGATGACGTGGAAATTACCGAAAAAGGCGGCTCTCCTTTAGCAAAACACGAGAGTTTTATCAATGCGGTTTGTCCAAGATGTTCCGGGCCGGCTAAAAGAGAAACCGATACTATGGATACTTTCACTTGCTCGTCTTGGTATTTTCTCCGTTACGCAAGCCCTCATGAGGATAAAAGTCCATTTGATGCTAAGGCTGCCAATTACTGGATGCCCGTTGACCAGTATATTGGAGGGATAGAGCATGCGGTTATGCATCTTCTTTACTCACGTTTTTTCACAAAAGTTTTAAAAGATATGAATTTTTGTGAAGCAGAAGAGCCGTTTACCAATTTATTAACTCAAGGAATGGTCATAAAAGACGGAGCCAAGATGTCTAAATCTAAGGGAAATGTGGTTGACCCAAATGAGATAATTAAAACTTACGGCGCAGATACCGCTCGACTGTTTATCCTTTTTGCTTCACCGCCGGAAAAAGAACTTGAATGGAGCGACCAGGGAGTTCAGGGTTCATATAGGTTTTTAAACAGGGTATGGAGGATTGTCCGGAAAAATATAGAGTATTTGAAAAGTCAGGATGTTAATGAATTTGATAACATTGATAAAGAGCTTTTAAGAATCGTTCATAGAACGATAAAAAAAGTAACGGGGGATATTAAGCGTTTTAATTTAAACACGGCCATAAGCGCGATAATGGAACTTGTGAACGCAAATTATAAGTACTATGACAATAAGGGTGAATCCGGAATTAACTCCAAGCTTTTGGTTGAGGTAAACGAAAAACTTTTGCTTCTTCTCGCTCCTTTTGCTCCTCACATTGCAGAAGAACTTTGGGAGATGACGGGGAATGCGAAGAGTATCCATCTTGCAGATTGGCCGTTTTTTGATGAGAAGCTTGCAAAAGCCGAGGAGATAACATTGGTGGTGCAGGTGAACGGTAAGGTAAGGGACAAGATAACTGTTCCCGCAGATATTGAGGAAAAAGAAATGAAGGAAATTGCGCTTTCAAGCAAAAGATTAAAACAATTTATTCAAAGGAAAGAGGTTGCAAAGGTGATAATTGTTCCTAAAAAACTTGTTAATGTGGTTGTAAGATAATGAGTGAAGAAAAAGAGGAAGTTAAATTTAACGAAATATCTGAAGATAAGACTCCTGATACGAAGTCAAAAGGTCGATTGTTTTTTGATTTCTTAAAAGAAACGGTTTTTATCATTATTGCCGCTTTTTTAATTTCTCTTATAATTCGTTTTTTTGTTGTTGAAGCTTTTAATATACAGCAACACTCAATGGAACCAACACTTCATGATGGAGAAAGAGTCCTCGTCAGCAAGTTTATTTACCGGTTTACGCCAACGAGTTATGGCGACATTATAATCCTTGAATCCCCCATGAATTCAAGCGATTTTGTTAAGAGGGTCATAGCCACTGAAGGCGAAACGGTGGAGCTTAAAGAGGGTGAGCTACTTATTGACGGGAAAGCAATTGAGGAACCCTATATTAAATTTGTCGATTTAAGCAACTACGGCCCGGTAGAAGTTCCTGAGGATAAAATTTTTGTTGCAGGTGACAACCGTCCGAATAGTTTGGACAGTCGTATTTTTGGTCCCATCCCCGAAGATAATGTGGTGGGGAAGGTGTTTTTCATCTATTGGCCAATGGATAGAATTGGGTTTGTAAAATAGCTTTCAAATGGTTGAAAGCTATTTGGTTGTGAGCTGGTCATTGCCGTGCCTACAGGCAGGCGAGCGCAGCAATCTCAAACTCACCGTCATTGCGCTTGCCCGCCTCTGGCGGGAGGAGCCGTAGGCGACGCGGCAATCTCGTTTTTAATTATAACGTCTGATTTTTACATCTATTTTTTTAACTTAGTTTTATTAATTTATAAAAAAATTTCTGTTGAATACCACCCAGCTCTGCTGGGTGGATGAAAACAGGACTCGCCGAAGGCGAGAAAAGCACATATAATCTTAAAGTA
>Ga0209121_10000527_pt1 | contig 40509 bp, 30 predicted proteins | sample Cruoilmetagenom3_FD_187292 | JGI IMG/M metagenome (GOLD analysis project Ga0209121, IMG submission 187292) | Oil polluted marine microbial communities from Coal Oil Point, Santa Barbara, California, USA - Sample 3 (SPAdes) (version 2) | ecosystem: Environmental > Aquatic > Marine > Oil seeps ... | reverse complement strand
GCCGCAGGCGCCATCCTCGCAGACCAGGACTGGGTCCGCTCGCGCTCCGGCGCCGGCCTCGCAATCGCCTCCGCATGGGCCGCCGTCCAGGCGATCTGAGCTGCTGGAAGTTGTGACGTCGCGTGACGCGGTCTCAGGAGTTTGCGGGGAATGACCGCCAGTGCGCCACGGCCGGCGACACGTCGCACCCTGCGCGCCACAGCGGTATCGGCGGGCCTTGCGGCCGTTTGAGATGGATCCGGACTGGCTGTTTGCTTTGACTGACCGCCGGGACCCGAGGCCATGTCGGGCTCGATGCGGTCAGTCGCCGCGAGGCGAACGGACATCCGGTTCCGAGGTCCTGGCCGAAATGTCCGGCTTGTGCCGCCAGATCCATCGGCAACGGATCCAACAGCCGAGCTAACGTCACGTCCGGCCCGTGCTGGCCGTCGACGATCGCTTCGACGATGCCTGGGCGCCGAGGTTGAGGCGCAGGACGCGCATCATGTGGGCGGGCGCTATCTTTTGGCGCGCGGCCAGTTCAGAGATCGTGGGTGACTCGCCGGCGTCCGGCATGTGCTACCAAAGGAAGGCACGGACAAGCGCATTGGCGATCGTGCTCCTGGTCTGGCGCCTGAGCATCGTGTCCGCCGAGAGCTTCACTGCCTTGCGCCCACTGCGTTCGACGACGCGCACCGGGACGTGGATTGTCAATGTGGGGCAGGCGGTCGGGTCTTGCCCCGGGCAACCCACGCCTGGTTTGGATTTTTCAGGCACCGGCGGTACGCGTCGGGATCGCCGTCGCATGCGGCGTATTCCATGGCTTCGACAGCGGCGCACACATGCTTTTCCGTGGCCGAACAATCTCCGTCAGACATCGGGCCATCCAGCCTGAGGCGCGGGATGATGTGACTATGCTCGAAACAGAACGCGACGTTTTTGCGGTGGGCATCGCGGGTGGAGACCGACACGCCTGGGTCGGAACAAATGACAGGATCGCCCATGCATCCGGGCCGACAACGAGGCATGGGCCCCCCCATTTTTGGTGACGGATCAGGTGAGAGGTATTGCTCATGTTTCTCGCCGTTCGTGAGCGCGGCGATTTCTGCGGCCAGGCCGTTGAGGCCGTTGAGGCCGTCGACCGGGGCGTGGATATCCCGACCTTGGGTGTGGGTGTCGATCCGGTTGACAAGCAGCGCTACGATGCGTGCCTGCGCGGCGGGGGAAAACTCGTCCCAGAGCAAATCGAACTCCTGAAGGGCATCGCAAACAGTGGCTGCGGTACCCCCATGGTTGCGCGTATGCCCCTCTTTCCAGGTGCCCGCGACGACCTCGGCCTGGAGGAACACGTTGTGGAGTTGATCGATGACCCGCGGCCTCGATCTCACCCGTGGGCCCGCGTGCGAGCAGCTCATTTGCACCGTCTCTATTTGAGGGTCGCGTGAACCTTGTCCCAGGTCTCGCGGGGAAGGATGGCGCCGGGCTGGCCGGGATATCTGGTGTCCTTGTGGGTGCTCTTCCCGATGTAGAGGCGGTCGTTGAGCAGCCGGTGGAGATACCTTTTCGAACGGGGTGCTCGGTTTTTTGCGGGTCCCTTCCGCAGTCAGCTCCCGTGCCAACAGGGTCGCGGACCCATTCAAAAAGAAACCCTGAAAGATGTGACCGATGCGTGCGGCCTTGGCATCAACGACAACCAACTTCCCGTCCTCCTCGGCGGACACCAGACGTGCGATGGCGGCCGCCGTGCCGACCACGGTCGAACCGTTGATGACCTACGCACGGCTTGCTTTGATCGTTTCTCTCAGCGGCTCAAAACCTCGCTCGACGACCACGGTTTTTCATGGCGATCCGGTCTGGATGGAGACGGCGGCTTTCGGGGGTGTCGCCGTATTGATGGGGCCGGTCAACGCGCTTGCCGCCAGCGACGGTGCGGAGATCTCGGCCGCCATGCGATTGGAGCGGATCGGGCTGGGTCTGTCGGATGGGATCGACACATCCGACGCGACCGACTTCCTCGACCGAGGGAACCGCACGGACACCTGGCGAACCAGCATGATCCTCGATCGAGCTGCTCCGGGTTCCGTTGCATGCGGACAGGAAGGGCGCCATGGCGGCGGATCACAGGGCGGCGCCCCCGGGGAGCGTCGGCGTTGATCCGTGTGGCGCGCGGGTTGACTGGGCGCTGGTTCAATGCCCCGGTCCGCGCCGGGTCGGCAGGGGTTCGGTCGCACGATGCCACCGGATTGACGCTTTGTTCCAGAGGTTTACCTGAGCCGATTGGCCGATTCACGCAAGAAGGCATGCAGGCCGGGCATGTGTTCTCGCAGCATATCGGCCGCCGCCCGGGGGACCGACCTGCGCGCGGGCGGCGGGGTCCAGTCCCAGTCCATGTGCTTGAAATTCTCGCGGAAAGCGAAGCGTTCGAGATGGCTGTCGATCACGTGCTGCGCCGCTTCAAACGCGTCGTCGTTCTTCAGTTCGAACCGCACGGTGAGCCCGTTCTCATCGGCCGTCAGAAACGCCGTGCCCATGTCGTAGTGCAGGCGGCCTTCGGTCTCGGAACAGCTGGTCTCGATCTTGTGCGCGAAATGCTTGCATAGTTGCTGGAGGTATCTTGCCCCCTGCGCCGTGGCGAAAGTGCCGGTGGTGACATGCATGCGAAATCCTTAATCTGATGATTTTGGTCATCTAAAGCCGAATTCGCCGATTTGATCCCCGTAATCAACCGCAATCGACGTGCAACGACCCTTTCGGCAGCTCGACAGCAGCGCATTGTGGCGCGAGATCATGCCGCGACGGCGCGGCGCCAATGCCAATCTGGCGGCCACGGATCAGACCCGCGTGGCCGGGCGTTCCGGTCCCGAGCGGGATGTGTAACCTCCCAACTTGTCTGTTTTTTTCAAAGCGGTGCCGCAATCTCGCCAAACCGGCGTGGACATTGGGTACAGGGGCCAGAGACCGGTCTGTTGGTTTGTGGCCACGACCAGGCATGAGCAATCCGTGGTCTGGCTCCGGTTTTCAAGGTCTCGAAAGAGCAGGACGAATTGATGAGCGATACATTCGCGCCAGCGGCGGCCCGGGAAACGGCCGCAGACATTGCGATCGTGGGCATGGCGGCCCACTTGCCCGGAGCGGACGGCATTGCGGCCTACTGGGACAACCTGGCGCGGGGTGTTGAATCAATCCGCCGCTACAGCCGCGACGAATTGATCGCCGCCGGCGCGGCGCCGCATCTCGTGGACCGGCCCGATTATGTGCCGGCCGCGGCGCCGCTGGATGGGTTCGCCGAGTTTGACGCCGACTTTTTCGGGCTCTCGCCCAAGGAAGCCGCGATCATGGATCCGCAGCACCGCCAGTTCCTGGAAGTGGCCTGGGAGGCATTGGAAAACGCGGGCCATCCGCCGTCGAAGAGCCCGGGGCCCATCGGGGTTTACGCGGGCTGTGGCATGGGCAGCTACTTCTACTTCAACATCTGTTCGAACCCGGAGCTCGTCGACGATGTCGGCATGTTCCTGCTGCGCCACACAGGCAACGACAAGGATTTTCTGGCCACCCGCGTGAGCCATGTCTTCGACATGACCGGGCCCAGCGTTAACGTGCAGACTGCCTGTTCCACTTCGCTGGTGGCAGCGCACTACGCGATGCAGGCGCTGCTTGCGGGCGACTGCGACATGGCCATCGCCGGCGGCGTCACGATCGAACTGCCGCAAAACCGCGGCTATCTCCACAAGGAGGGCGAGATCCTGTCGCCCGACGGCCATTGCCACGCCTTCGACCATCGGGCGCAAGGCACGGTCTTCGGCTCGGGTGCGGGGGCCGTGGTGCTGCGCCGGCTGGACGACGCGATCCGTGACGGCGACCACATCTGGGCGGTGCTGAAGGGCTCTGCGATCAACAACGACGGGGCCGCCAAGGCGGGCTATCTCGCGCCGTCGGTCGACGGTCAGGCCGAGGCGATCGCCGAGGCGCAGCTGATGTCGGGGGTGACCGCCGACACGATCGACTATGTCGAATGCCATGGAACAGGCACCTATCTGGGCGATCCGATCGAGGTCGCGGCGCTGACCCAGGCGTTTCAGGAATCCACCGACGAGGTGGGGTTTTGCAAGCTGGGCTCGGTCAAGACCAATATCGGCCATCTCGACACCGCGGCCGGGGTCGCGAGCCTGATCAAGACCGCGCTGTCGCTCCATCACCGGCAGATCCCACCGAGCCTGAACTTCGAAGCGCCCAACCCGGACGTGGATTTCGAGCATTCGCCGTTCCGGGTGAACGACACGCTTTCAGACTGGGTCAGCCACAAGGGCCCGCGTCGGGCGGGGGTGAATTCGTTGGGCGTCGGCGGCACCAATGCCCATGCGGTGCTTGAGGAAGCGCCCGAACGGGCGGCGTCGGAATCCTCCGACTGGCCGTTCCAGATACTGTGCCTGTCGGCCCGGTCGAAAGCAGCACTCGACGACACCGCGGCGCGGCTGGCCGATCATCTCACCACGCACCCCGACCAGGACCTGGCGGATATCGCCTGGACCCTGAAAGAAGGTCGCCATGCGTTCGAACGCCGCCGTGTCGTGGTGGCAGAGACCCACACAGAGGCCGCCGCGAAACTTGCCGAGAACGATCCCCGCCGGGTTTTCACCCATACCGCGCTCGACCAACCGGATGCGGTGTTCATGTTCCCCGGCGGCGGTGCGCAATACGCAGGGATGGCGCGTGATCTCTATGAGACCGAGCCCGAGTTCGCCCGCTGGATGGACAAAGGGCTCGAGATCCTCGCGCCCAGGCTCGACTACGACATCCGCGCCCTGTGGTTGCCGGAGCCGGGCGAAGAGGCAAAGGCCGATGAGCGGTTGAAACAGCCCTCGGTGCAACTGCCGCTGATCATGATCTGCGAAGTCGCGCTTGCGAAGCTGTGGATGAGCTGGGGGGTGACGCCCTCCGCGCTGGTCGGCCATTCGATGGGCGAAAACACCGCCGCCTGTCTCGCCGGCGTGATGTCGTTCGAGGACTGCATCGGGCTGGTGCATCTGCGCGGCAAGCTCTTCGACACCGTGCCCGCGGGCGGTATGCTCTCGGTCGCGTTGTCGGCGAAGGCGCTGCGCCCGCTGCTCGGCGATGACCTCGACCTCGGCGCGGTCAATGCGCCCAACCTTTCGGTCGCCACCGGGCCGCAGGCTGCGCTCGATGCGCTGCAGAAAGAGCTGGAGGCGCGCGAGGTCGATTGCCAGCGTATCGGCATCGACATCGCCGCGCATTCGCGCATGCTGGAGCCGATCCTCGAGGAATTCGGGCGTTACCTCCGCTCGATCAAGCTCAATCCGCCGCGGATCCCCTTCACGTCGAACCGGTCCGGCCAGATGATCACGGACGCCGAAGCGACCAGCCCCGACTACTGGGTCGCGCACCTGCGGGGCACCGTGGATTTCGAGGGGTGCATCGGCACGCTCGCGGACAAGAACCGCATCTTCATCGAAGTGGGGCCGGGCAAGGCGCTCTCGTCGCTCGCGGGCCAGCACGCGCAGGTCGATCCGAACCAGGTGATCGGTTCGCTCCGCCACCCGACCGACGACACCGCCGACGACGCCTACTTCATGGCCATGCTGGGGCGGGTCTGGGCGCTCGGCGGTGAGATCGCCTGGGAGCAGGTCTGGGGCGAGGCGCGCCGTGTTCGCGTGCCGCTACCGAGCTACGCCTTCCGGCGCACGCAGTATTTCATCGAACCGGGCGAGGCCCGGGCCGCGCCCGAAGCCGGGTGGCTGATGCGCGAGGAAATCCCCGAAAACTGGGGCTGGCGCCCGGTCTGGCGCCCGGTCTACGCCGACTGCGCCAACGACGTGACAAGTGATCTCTCGGATCTGCCGCGCCAGCGCTGGCTTGTGTTCGCTGACGCGGCGGGGCTCGGCGACCAGGTGACGGGCCGGCTGCGCGCCGCCGGGCACGAGGTCTTGACCGTGCGTACGGGCGACAGTTTCGCCCGCGACGGCAAGACGGGATACATCCTGTCGCCCGAACGCGGGCGCGACAGCTACGATGCGCTGATCGGCGACCTGAGGACGCGCGCGTTCCTGCCCGACCGGATCCTGCATGGATGGCTCGCCACCACGCGCGAAAACTGCCGTCCCGGGTCGAGCTTTTTCCACCGCAACCTCGAACAGGGCTTGTTCAGCCTCGTGTTCCTGGCCCAGGCGATGGGCGACGAAGGCTGGGGCCATCCCATGCACATCAATGTGCTGAGTTCGGGCGCGGTGCAGGTCGCGCACGAGGCCTTGGCCTATCCCGAAAAGGCCACGCTGGCGGGCCCGGCCCGGGTGATTGGCCGCGAGTTCCCGAACATCACGGTTTCTACCCTCGATCTCGATCTGCCACAGGCGCGTGGCCGGGTGCGGCCTGACCTCTCGGGATATGTCACGCCGGTGCTGGAGGAGCTGCTTTCGCCAGCGGTGGCTTTGGAAGCGGCGGTGCGCGGCACGAAGCGCTTTGAGATGACCTGGCGGCCGCAGCCTCTGGAGGCACCCGAGGTGGGTGCGTCGCAGCTCAAGGACAACGGCGTGGTGCTCATCACCGGCGGCTTCGGGGGCATCGGCCTCACGCTTGCGCGCCGTCTGATCGAGGCGGCAGGGGCGCGCATCGCGCTGATGTCGCGCGACGGTCTGCCCGCGCGCGAGACCTGGGACAAGCTGCTCGACAATACCGCCCCGGGCGATCCGCTTGCCCGTCGGATCCGCGCGGTCAAGGCGTTGGAAGACGCCCACGGCGAGGTGCTGTGCCTCGCGGGCGATGTCTCCAACGTCGAGGACATGCGCGAGGTGCGCGCCCGGATCGAGGCCGAGATGGGACCGGTGCACGGTATCATCCATGCCGCTGGCGTGCTCGAGGACGGGTTGATCCAGACCCGGACCATGACCAGGATCGAGGATGTCCTGACACCCAAGCTGCACGGCACCCAGGTGCTCGAAGAGGTCTTCCCCGACGGCGAGATCGACTGGATGGTGCTGTTCTCGTCAAGCTCGACCGCGACCGCTCCGGCGGGCCAGGTCGACTATGTTGCCGCGAACGAATACCTCAACGCCTATGCCAGGGCGCGGGCGGGCGGCAAGACCCGGGTGCAGGCCATTGGCTGGGGGATCTGGGCCGATACCGGCATGGCCGCCGACGCCATGGCGCAGCGCACCGGGGAAAGGCCCCTGGCGCCAGTATCGCCCGCGCACCAGCCGCTGCTCGACCACAAGAGCTTCGACCGGGCCGGGCACCGTGTCTTCACCGCCGACTACCGGGTCGCCGACCGTTGGGTGCTCGATGACCACCGCACTCGGGCGGGCGATGCGCTGTTGCCCGGCACCGGATACCTGGAACTGGCGGCGGAAGCGCTGGCGGGGCAGGGGGAAACCCAGGCTTTCGAGATCCGCGATCTCGATTTCCTGCGCCCGCTCGCGGTCGGCGAGGACGAGGGTCGGTCGGTGGCGCTGCGCCTGCCGCGCACCGAGACAGGCTATGGCCTGGTGGTGGAAAGCGGGCCCGAGACCGCGCGCGACGTGAACGCCCAGGCGCAGATCTCACTCTTGCCGATGCGCGCGCCGGCCCCCCTCGACATTGCCGCCATTGCCGCACGTTGCGCGACGCCTGTGCGGGCGCCGGAGGGGGGGGCGCTCAGCGGCGCGCAGGAGGCGCATCTCGCCTTCGGTCCGCGTTGGCGGGTGTTGCGCTCGACCGCGTTTGGTTATGGCGAAGGGCTCGCCGAACTGGCCCTGCCGGAGACAGCGCTGGGCGATCCGGGCGCCGGCTACCGGCTGCATCCCGGGCTCATGGACCTCGCCACCGGCTGGGCGATGGTGTTGATCGAGGGGTACGACCCGGAGGCCAATCTTTGGGTGCCGGTCTCCTACCGATCGGTAAAGGTGTTCCGCGACCTGCCGCCGAACATCGTCAGTTGGATGCGCAATGCCGCTGACAACCACGCCAGCGGCGAGATTGCGGTCTTCGACGTCACGCTCGCGACGCCACAGGGCGAGGTCTGTGTGGAGATCCGTGGCTTTTCGGTCCGCCGGATGGAAACCGCACAGGGCTTTGCCGCTGCTCCGCAAGTGGCCCCCGCGACCGCCGGGACCGGCGGTGTCGAACGGATCCAACCGCTGTCACCGGCTGAAGAACGGCTGCGCCACACGCTCAGCCAGGGGATCCGCGCCGAAGAAGGGGCCGATCTGTTCCTCAGCGCGTTGGCGCTCGAGAACCGCCCGCATGTGATCCTCTCCGCGCTCGACCTGCCCGCCCTGATCGCGCAGGCGGTGGAGACCGAAACCGTCCGAACGGGCCAGGTGCAGAGCTTCGAACGGCCCCAGCTCGACAGCGACTATGTCGAGCCGACAGGCGCGATCGAGACCACGCTGGCGGGGGTCTGGGCCGAGCTTCTGGGGGTCGAACGGATCGGGGCGGACGACAGCTTCTTCGACCTTGGCGGGCATTCGCTCATCGCCGTGCGGCTCTTCGCTCAGATCCGCAAGACCTGGACCGTCGACTTCCCGATCTCGGTCCTGTTCGAGGCGCCGACCATCCGCAAGGTGGCGGCCCTGTTGGCGGAGCGCGGTGTGTCGGATGCAGGAAGCGGTGACCGGAGCGGGCCGCGATCTGGCCCCAAAGCCCCCGCGTTACCCGAACGCCGCTTCACCCATCTGGTGCCGATGCACACCGGCGAGGGTGGGCCGCGCACGCCCTTCTTCCTCGTGGCCGGCATGTTTGGCAACGTGCTCAACCTGCGCCACCTCGCGCATCTCATCGGCGCCGACCGCCCGTTCTACGGGCTGCAGGCGCGCGGGCTCTACGGCGATGCGGCGCCGCATGACAGCATCGAGGCGGCGGCCCGGGACTACATCGCCGAGATGCGCCAGGTGCAGTCCGTTGGACCCTACATGCTGGGCGGGTTCTCTGGCGGTGGCATCACAGCATTCGAGATCGCCCGCCAGCTTGAGGCGGCCGGCGAGCAGATCGCTTCGCTCATCCTGCTCGATACCCCGCTGCCGATCCGCCCGCCGCTCACCCGGCGCGACCGGATCGCGATCAACTGGCTCAACCTCAAGGACGAGGGGCTGTCCTACGTCTCGACCTGGGCCCGCAACCGGATCGAATGGGAACGCGCCAAACGCCGCGGGGGCGCGGACGACAAGGCCGAAGGGGCCCACGAGTTCCACGATGCGGCGATCGAAGCGGCGTTCCTCGAAAGCGTCGGCAAATACCGGCTCCGCCGCTGGCAGGGACCGCTCACGCTGTTCCGCCCGCCTTTGATGGCGCGCTGGGAGGTGGCCCCGGGCCGGCTCGTCGGCAAAGACAAACACTACATGTTCCGCGACAACGGCTGGACCAGGCATGCGCCGCAGCTCACCATTCACGAAGTCCCCGGTGATCACGATTCGATGGTGCTTGAACCCAATGTACGGGTGCTGGCGGCGCGGCTGAAACAGGTGTTGGAACGGGCTGAGGCCGCAGACCGGCCGCGGCCGGTTTCCGCTCCCGTCGAGGTGGCGGCCGAATGAGCACCGCTACGGTTCTGACCATCGTCCTGAACTACAGGACGGCCGACATGACATTGAAGGCGGCCGAGGCCGCACGCACCGCGATGGCGGGGATCGACGGCGGCATCGTCATCGTCGACAACGACAGCCAGGATGGCTCCTTCGACGCGATGAGCGCCCATGTCGCCGCGGCCGGCTGGGGGCAGGGGGGCCGGGTGCGGGTGATCCAGTCGGGGGTGAACGGCGGGTTCGGGGCTGGCAACAACGTCGGTATCCGGGCCGGGCTGGCGGATGGGTCTGCGCCGGACTACGTCTACATCCTGAATTCCGACGCCTTTCCCGCCCGAGACGCGATCCGCGTGCTGCGCGACCACCTCGAAGCCACGCCCGAGGCAGGGTTCGCGGGCAGCCACATCCACGGACCCGAGGGCGACACCCATCTGACCAGCTTTCGTTTCCCGTCTGTCGCCAGCGAATTCGAAGGCGCGATCAAATTCGGCCCGGTGTCACGCCTTCTGAAGAACCACAAGGTGCCGGTGGAGACGCCGATGGAGACGCAAGCTGTCGACTGGCTGGCCGGGGCCTCGATGCTGATGCGCCGCAAGGTGCTCGACGAGATCGGGCTCTTCGACGAGACCTTTTTCCTCTATTTCGAGGAAACCGACCTCTGCCTGCGCGCCGCCCGGGCGGGCTACCGGACCGACTACGTGCCCGCGAGCCGGGTCGCGCATATCGGCTCTGTTTCGACCGGCATGAAAACCTGGGGCCGCGTGCCCGGCTACTGGTTTGACAGCCGCTGGCATTACTTCGCGAAAAACCACGGGATCGGCTATGCGGCCCTTGCGAGCCTTGCGCACCTCGCAGGCGGCGGGCTCCACTGGCTGCGCTGCACGCTCACCCGGCGCGACCGGGGCGTGGCACCCGGATTTCTGACCACCCTTCTTGCCCATGATGCCCGGGCGCTGCTGTACGGAGGCCCCGGCAACCCGTCGCCGGCGGCGACCGGCGCCGTTCCCAATTCCCAGACCCAGAGGTTGTCTTGACCATGTCCCACTTCAGTTCCGTCCTCGTCGGCCATGAAAGCCTCGTGATCCAGTGTGGGGAGCTGTTGCGCGGGGGCGGCCACGAGATCAACGCCGTCGTCACCCGCGACGCCGACGTGATCGCCTGGGCAGCGGGGGCCGGGCTCGAGGTGGTCGCGCCGGGGCCGCAGCTTGCCGACCGGCTGGCTGAACAACTCGGGGACCGGGCATTCGACTGGCTGCTCTCGATCGCCAATCTCGATATCCTTCCCGCGTCGGTGCTGGCGCTGCCGCGCCGGGGGGCGGTCAATTTCCACGACGGCCCGCTGCCTGCGTATGCCGGGTTGAACGCGCCGGTGTGGGCCGCGCTCGCGGGAGAACGCCGCCATGGCATTGCCTGGCACCTGATCGAGGGCGGGGTGGATGAGGGCGACATTCTCGCCTCTGCCGGGGTCGAGATCACCGGCGAAGACACCGCGTTGTCGCTCAATTCCAAATGCTACGGTGCCGCGATCGACAGTTTCCCGGCGTTAATGGTGGAGCTTGCCAAGCCCGCGCCCGCGCGTCAGCCTCAGGACCTGACCCGGCGCAGCTATTTCGGCCGAGACGCGCGGCCGCAAGCCGGTGCGGTGCTGGATTTCGCGGCGCCCGCCGCCGACCTCGTGCGGGCGATCCGCGCGCTCGACCACGGCGACTACTGGAACCCGCTGTGCTTGCCGAAATTCGAGGCCGGCGGGCGGCTCTGGCTGGCGCGCGCGGCCCATGTATCGCAAAGCCGCTCGGGCGCCGCGCCGGGGGCTGTGCTGGCGGCCGATGCCGACCAATTCGTCCTCGCTACCGGGGACGGAGACCTCGTGCTCACCCGGATCACCGGCCCTGAGGGCACCCGCGCGCGCGCCACCGACGTCGCCCGCGTCGGCGCGGTCTTGCAGAGCCCGTCCGCGGCGCAACGCGCCGCAATCGACACTGCGCTGGCCCCGCTCACGCGCTCAGATCCGGTCTGGCGAAAGGCGCTCGAGGCCATCACGCCCGCCGATCCGCCGCTGGTCGCGCGCGCAGCGGGCCCCGCGCGCGCGCTCGCGCGTCCGATCGCGGTGCCCGGCGCGGTCACTCCCGACGAGGTCCGCGCAGGCTTTGCGCTGATGATGGCGCGGCTGGGCGGCGCAGATGCCATCGATCTCGCGCTCCACGCAACGCCCGCGCCGGGCCCGGCGGCCCTGCATCTATGCGACTGGGTGCCGGTGAAGCTGTCTTTGTCGGACACGTTTGCCGGACTGGTGGACACGTTCAGAGACGCGCTTGACACCGCGCGCACCCGCGGCCCCTTCGCCGCCGATCTGGTGGCCCGCCTGGCGGGCGCCGACCCGGCGCTGCCGCAATCAGGGCTGTCGGATGACGCCGCGGCGGGGCTTGTCGGCCCCTCGGCGCTCACCCTCGCGGTGACCGCCGCCGGCACCACGCTCTACGGCGACGGGGCGCGGATCGACGAACACACGCTCGATCTCTACGCCGCGCGGCTCACCCATCTGCTCGCCCACCTCGACGAGACCGACGACCCGGCCGCGCTGCCGCTCCTGCCCGACGCCGAACGCCAGACCCTGCTCGTCGACTGGAACGCGACCGACGTGGCCTACGATGACACCGAATGCGTGCACCAGGCCTTCGAGCACCAGGTCCACCGCACGCCAGCCGCCGAGGCGCTGGCCTTCGAGGGCGAGAGCCTCAGCTACGCCGCACTCAACGCTGCGGCCAACCGGCTGGCGCACCGGCTGACCGGGGTGGGCGTGAAACCGGGCGTGATCGTCGGACTGCACTTGCCGCGCTCAGCCGACCTGGTGATCGCCGCGCTCGCAATCATGAAGGCGGGCGGGGCCTACCTGCCTATGGATCCGGGCTACCCCGCAGAGCGCACAGCGCTTTACCTCGAAGACAGCGAGGCCGGCGTGGTCATTACCACCGCTGCACTGGCCGCCGCGCTGCCGCAAAGCGGCGCGCAGATCCTCGACATCGCGGAAAACCTCGGCGATCAGTCCGACACCAACCCCGACGTTGGGGTCTCGGGCACAGACCTCGCTTATATGATCTATACGTCGGGCTCCACCGGGCGTCCCAAAGGGGTGATGGTCGAACACCGCAATGTGGCGAATTTCTTCATTGGCATGGACGCGCGGATTGACCATTCGGCGGGCGGGGTCTGGCTTGCGGTCACCTCGCTGTCCTTCGATATCTCGGTGCTGGAGCTGTTCTGGACGCTCGCGCGCGGCTTCAAACTGGTGATCTCGGGCGACGGGAACCGCGCGCTGGTGGCAGGCGAGGCGGCAGGCGACGCGCCGGGCGACACCGGCCCCGGCGGCATGGACTTCAGCCTCTACTACTGGGGTAACGACGACGGGCGCGGGCGCGGCAAGTACCGCTCGCTGCTCGAAGGTGCGAAGTTCGCCGACGAGAACGGCTTCACCGCGGTCTGGACGCCGGAACGGCACTTCCACGCCTTCGGCGGGCCATACCCGAACCCCAGCGTCACCGGTGCGGCTGTCGCGGGCTTCACCCGCAATATCGGCGTGCGCGCGGGCTCCTGCGTCGCTCCCTTGCATCATACCGCCCGGATCGCCGAGGAATGGGCGGTGATCGACAACCTCACCGGCGGCCGCGCGGGTCTTGCCATTGCAAGCGGCTGGCAGCCCGACGATTTCGTGCTGCGCCCCGAAAACACACCGCCCGCGAACAAACCTGCCATGTTTGCCCAGATCGCCGAGTTGCGAAGGCTCTGGGCGGGCGAACCGGTGGCCTTCCCGCGCCAGGACGGAGAGCTGCACGAGGTCGTCACCCAGCCGCGCCCGATCTCCGACACGCTCGAGCTCTGGGTCACGACGGCGGGCAATCCGGAAACCTGGAAGGAGGCGGGCCGCAACGGCTGCAATGTGCTCACCCACCTGCTCGGCCAGTCGATCGACGAGGTGGCGGGCAAGATCAAACTCTACCACGACGCGCTTGGTGAGGCTGGCCATGACCCGTCGCGGTTCAAGGTCACCTTGATGCTGCACACCTTCCTGGCCGCGACCCGGGAGGAGGCGCGCGAGATCGCCCGCGAACCGATGAAGGACTACCTGCGCTCGGCCGCGGGGCTTATCAAGCAATACGCCTGGGCCTTCCCGGCGTTCAAAAAGCCTCAAGGGGTCGACAATGCCTTCCAGCTCGATCTCGGAATGCTGTCCGAGGACGAATTGGAGAGCATTCTCGATTTCGCCTTCGAACGCTATTTCAACGACAGTGGGCTATTCGGCACCGTCGAGGACGCGCTGGAGCGGGCAACGCAGGTCAAGGCGATCGGGGTGACCGAGATCGCCTGCCTGATCGACTACGGCATCGAGGTCGACACACTGCTCGACGGGCTCAACCCGTTGGCCCAAGTGGTACGGGCTGCCAATGCCAGTGCCGATGCCGGCGTCGGGACCGGGCCCGCGGCGGGTGATTTCTCGATCGCCGCGCAGATCCGCCGCCACGGTGTGACCCATCTGCAATGTACGCCCTCGATGGCGCGTATGCTGGTGATGAATGACGAGGCCGGCGCCGCGCTCGCCGATGTCAAACACATCTGCCTTGGCGGCGAGGCGCTGCCCGGGGCGTTGGTGACCGATCTGGCCGGGCTGACAGAGGCGCATATAGAGAACATGTACGGGCCCACCGAGACGACGATCTGGTCCACCACAGGTCCCGCTGCGGGGTGTGCGGGCGTGGTCGGTATCGGCACACCGGTTGCCAACACCCAGGTCTATATCCTCGACGAGAAGATGCAGCCCCGGCCGATCGGGGTGCCGGGCGAGCTCTGGATCGGCGGCGAGGGGGTCACCCGTGGCTACTGGCGCCGCGAAGATCTCACCGCCGAGCGCTTCGTGGCCGATCCCTTCAGCGACCGTGACGGCGCGCGTCTCTACGGCACCGGCGATCTGGCCCGCTGGCTGCCCGGAGGCACGCTCGAATACCTCGGCCGGACCGACTTCCAGGTCAAGCTGCGCGGATACCGGATTGAGCCAAGCGAGATCGAAACCGCCATCGACGCGCTGGGCCAGGTGCGCCAATCGGTCGTGGTCGTGCGCGAAGATGCGCCGGGGATGCAGATGCTTGTGGCCTATGTCCTGGCCGACAGCGCGCTCGACGAAGCGGCGCTCAAGGCCGCGCTGGCCGAGGCGCTGCCTGCGCACATGATCCCCGGGCGTTTCGTGGCGCTCGACGCTTTCCCGCTGACACCGAACCGGAAGGTCGACCGAAAGGCTCTGCCGATGCCATCGGCGCCCGGGGTGGCGGCCCGGTCCCGGCCGGCGGAGAATAGGCCCGACGCCAGTAAGGCCGCCCCCGAAGGCGCGGGGTTCGACGGCGACGTCGAAGCAGAGGTCGCGCGCATCTGGACCGCCACGCTCGGGGTCGCCAATATCTCACCCCGCGACAATTTCTTTGACCTGGGCGGGCATTCGCTGCTCGCGGTGCAGGCGCATCGCGAGATCAAGGCGCGGCTCGGAGTGGCCAGACTGTCGATCACCGACATCTTCCGCCACCCGGTGCTGGGCGACCTCGCCGAGGCGGTGCGCGCCAAGCTTGGGGCCGGGGGGGCGAGCCCGCCGTCACCTCCTGCGGCGCTGGGCGCGTCACAGCCTGCACCGCAACCCGCACCGCCGCCCGTGGCCGGGAGTGCGCCGCCCGCCGCCGTCGCCGCCGACAGCGGCGCTGGTGGTGCCGCCGATAGCGGCGCTGTTGTTGCCGCCGACAGCGGCGCTGTTGTTGCCGCCGATACCATGGCGCAGCGGCGTGAGATGCGCGCCGCGCGTCGCCGCCGCAGGAGCGGATGACACGGGCCCGGCGCGATTTTCCGTTGCCCGGCTAAAGCGGCCGGGTCCTAATGGCCTGCGTGACACCATAGGAGAAAGACCCCATGCTGCGACGCATCCTAAGGAGATCTTCCGCCGCGCTCCTGCTGCTCCTGCCCGCCTGCGGGCTGGTGGGGCGCTGCTCGGGACCGGCGGTACTCGATAAAACCGTCTTCGACGCGCTCTACAGCACGCCCGCGCCGGCTGCGACCGGCCCGCTTCAGGTCTACCATCTCGGTCATTCGCTGGTCGGCCGCGACATGCCGGCAATGCTCGCGCAGCTGTCTGGCGACGGCCACGGGTTTGCCAGCCAGATCGGTTGGGGGGCGACCCTGCGCGAGCACTGGGAGCCGGACGTCCCGGTCACGGGCTTTGCCGAGGAGAACATCCATCCTCAACACCGCGCGCCTCGCGAAGCGCTCGAAAGCGGCGACTATGACGTGGTGGTGCTGACCGAGGCGGTCGAGATCCGGGATTCGATCCGCGACCAGGCCTCGGAAGAATACCTCGCCAAATGGGCGGATGCCGCCTGGGCGGGCAAATCCGCGGCACGGGTTTATCTTTACGAGACCTGGCACCGGCTGGACAGCGAAGAGGCGTGGTTGGGTCGGCTCGACAACGATTTGGAACGCCACTGGGAGGGCGAGATCCTGCGCCCGGCGCTGGCCCGGCAGGCGCATCTGATCCGCCCCATCTACGTGATCCCGGGCGGACAGGTGATGGCGGCCTTCGCCCGCAAGCTGGAGCAGGCCGGCGGGATCGGGCCGCTTGCGACCCGCCGCGATCTGTTCTCCGACGACATCCATTTCAACGACTACGGCGCCTATCTGATGGCGCTGACGCATTACGCGGTGCTCTACGGCCGGTCTCCCGTGGGTTTGCCACATGCGCTCAAGACGGCGGATGGCGGCGATGCCGCGGACCCCGGCATCGAGGCTGCGCGCGCGATGCAGGAGGTCGTATGGGAGGTGGTGACATCCTACCCGCCCACCGGCGTCGCGGCGCGTTAGCATGACCGCGCCGCGCGGTGCCGCCGTGAGGCAGCCGGAGCCCACGCCGCGGACACTGCCGGAGGACCAGGCCTCGGCCGTGGCTCCGATCCCTGGCCCGGTGATCGCGCTCCCTTTCCGACGCTGTCTTTTCACGGCCCGTGCCGCCGTTGTGACGGGTACCGTGAGCTGCGGTCCCGTCCGCACACGGCGGCCGCGTCGGAAGGTGAAGTGCAGGGAACCCCTTTGTTGCACGCAGAACATGTCGACATGCCACCTTTCGTGCTTCCGACAAGTGGGGTAGGTCGGAACTGGCTTCACAATATTGTTTAAATGAACTAGATAACAAACGGAAAACCAACATAAAAGAAGGTGAGCATCCCCCCGAGTATCGGCAAGGCATCCGAGTTGCATTCCAACAAGAAGACGCAGGTTTCGCGTATTGAGGATGCAAGTCTTCCGAGGCAGGGCCGGCGGCTACTCGTGGGACGCGGGCAGGTGCCGTTCCAGGTCTGGGGGCCAAGCCGGGGAACAGTGATTTCGCGCGTCACGCCTGTGGCGCCCTGCGGCGGAGACACGCGCACACACGAAGGTGCCCGCGCGATCGGGGCCCGGCGCCTATTCCGAAATGAACCGCCGTTGCATTTCGACCTCTAGGGCTTCCATCAGCTTCTGTGCGGTCTCCATGTGGTCGCGCATGACCAGCCGGGCCGTGTCGGCGTCACCAGCCCTCAACGCGTCGATCAGGTCGAAGTGAAACGCCGCTCCGCGCCGCCAGAGCTCCTCATTGGGCGGCTCGTAGAGTTTGCGGTAGACGGTGAGGCCGGACAGCATGTTGACCATGAAGTCGATCAGGAAGCCGAGCAGCGCGTTGTCGGATTGTTCGGCCAGCAGCGCGTGGAACTTCAGCGAGGCGATGTGCTGCGCGCGTTCCTCCTCGAGCGTTTCGGCCGGCGCGTCGCATTCGCCGATGATCGCTTCGAGCTGGCCCAGGACCTCTTCGGACAGGTCTCCCGCCAGCGACGCGGCCAACTCCGGCTCCAACACCCGGCGCAACTTGTAGATGTCTCGGATCGTGAGATCCTTGAAGTAGAAGTAATTGCCGAGCAGCGCCCGGGCGCGCTCTTTCGAGACCTCAAGGACGAAAGTGCCGCCGCCGGGTCCGGTGCGGCTTTTGACCAGCCCCTGCGCTTCGAGGATGCGCATCGCCTCGCGGATCGTGCTCTTTGCCATGCCGAAACGGGCGATCAGCTCCGGCTCCGACGGCAGCCGGTCGCCGGCCGAGAAATGCGCCTGGACGATCCAGTCCTTGATCGCCTCGGCCACGCGCGCCGGACGCGACAGGCGCGGGGGCTGAGGCTCAGTCGAGCGGGTGGTGGCAGGCGGCAAGCTGATCATCTCCCAAAGGTCGCAGTTTCGGTTCGGCGGTCAGGCACCGCTCGGTGGCCCGCGGACAGCGCCCGGCAAAGGCGCAGCCGGGCGGCGGGTTGAGCGGATCTGGAAGCTCCGTGTCTCTCTGCTCGGGCGCAGTCAAGGCGCGTCCGACCACCGGGGCGCTGTCGGCCAGCAGGTTCGTATAGGGGTGACGCGGCGTCTTGAACAGGTCTTCCGCCCGCCCGATCTCCACCACGGACCCGAAATATGGCACCATGATCCGGTCCGAAACGGCTTCGACCACGGCAAGGTCGTGGCTGATGAACAGGTAGGTGAGATTGAACTGGCCGCGCAGATCGGCCATCAGGTTCAGCACCTGCGCCTGTACCGAGACGTCGAGCGCCGAGACCGGTTCGTCCAGCACCATGATCCGGGGGGCGGCGGCCAACGCGCGGGCGATGCCGATGCGTTGGGCCTGGCCGCCGCAAAACTCGTGCGGGTAGCGGTCGAGGAACTCCTCGCGCAGATTGACGCTGGCGAAGATCTCGGCGATGCGGCCCGCGCGTACATCGCCTGCCATGCCGTGCAGGTACTTCAGCGGGGCCTCGATGATCTGGCGGATCGTCTTGCGCGGGTTGAGCGAGGACACCGGGTCCTGGAAGACATACTGGATGAGCTTGCCGAAAGCCGCGGCGTCGGCATTGTCGAGCGGTTTGCCCTCGATCTCGATCTGGCCCGTGGTGGGCTCGATCAGCCCCACCAGCATCCGCGCGAGGGTGGACTTGCCGCAGCCCGACTCGCCGACGATCCCCAGCGTCTCGCCGGTCTCGACCGTGAAAGACACCGGCCGCACTGCGCGGACCGCTCCGGGCTTGTGCAACAGCCGGCCGCCCACCGGGAAGGTCTTCGACAGCTCCGTCACGTCGAGCGCGCTCATGCCAGCACCTCCATGGGCGCGAACTCCGGATGGAGGCAATGGACCCGGTGTGCGGCGTCTCCGTCGAACGCGATCTCGCCGGCCCGGCAGGCCGCCGTCGCTTTGTCGCAGCGCGGCGCAAAGGCACAGCCGGGCGGCAGGTCAGAGACCACCGGTGGCAGACCGGGGATCGCGGCAAGCCGACGCTTGCCGCCGCCGAGCTCCGGCAGGCAGGCCATGAGCCGGCGGGTGTAGGGGTGCGCGGGCTGCGCGAGGATCGCCCCGGTCGGCCCTTCCTCGACGATCTTGCCCGCATACATCACCGCCACCCGCTCGCAGAGCTGGGCGACGACGTCGAAGTCATGGGTGATGAAGATGATCGCGAGGCCGCGCTCGCGCCTGAGATCGTCGAGCAGCGAGAGGATCTGGGCCTGGACGGTCACGTCGAGCGCGGTGGTCGGCTCGTCGGCGATGATCACCTCGGGGTCGTTCGCAAGCGCCATGGCGATGCCGACCCGTTGGCGCATGCCGCCCGACATCTGGTGCGGGTAATTGCGAATTCGGCTTTCGGCATTGGGGATGCGCACGGCCTTGAGCAGTTCCACCGCCCGCGCCCGCGCGGCGTCGTCCGGCTCCTTGTGATGGGCCTGGATCGCCTCGGTGAGCTGGTCGCCCACCCGGAAGAGCGGGTGCAGGGTCGAGAGCGGGTCCTGAAAGATGTAGGCCACCTTGTCGCCGCGCTTCTCGCGCAGGCTCCGGTAGGTGGCGGCGAGCAGGTCTTCGCCCTCGTAGCGCACCGCGCCGCCGGTGATGACACCGGGAGGCGAGGCGACGAGCCCCATCACCGAGAGGGCTGTAACCGATTTGCCCGAGCCGCTCTCGGCGATGATCCCCAGCGCCTCACCCGGGTTCACATGCAGCGAAACCGCGTTCACAGCGCGGTAGACGCGGTCGCCGACGTGAAACTGCGTCTCGAGATCCTGGATGTTGAGAAGGCCCTTTTGGTCGGCCGCAGGGATCGCGCCCCTGCGCTCGACGAGAGTGACGGCGCGCGGCCGGGTCAGCGCGCCGGACCTGAGCCGTGGGTCGAGCGCGTTGCGCACCCCGTCGCCGAGCAGGTTGATCGACATCACGATCAGGAAGATCATCACCCCGGGCACCACCGAAGTATGGGGCGAGGTGATGAGCGCGGCGCGCGCCTCACCCAGCATCGAGCCGAGATCGGCCACCGGCGGCTGGCTGCCCAGGCCGAGAAAGGAGAGCCCGGCGGTCTCGAGGATCATCCAACCCGCCGTGGTCGACATCGCGATGACGATCATGGACGCGACGTTGGGCAGAAGCTCGGTGAGGATGATCCTTGTGTGGCCCTTGCCCGCGAGCCGGGCCGCGTCGATAAACTCGCGCCCCGCAAGCCCCGCGGTGACGCCGCGGATGTTGCGCGCGAAGAACGGGATGTTGACGGCGGCCACGGCGATCAGTGCGTTCATCAGCCCGGGGCCGAGGGCTGCGACGATGGCGAGGGCGAGCAGGATGTAGGGAAAGGCCATCAGCATGTCGACGCCGCGCATGATGACATTGTCGATCCGCCCGCCGAAATAGCCCGCAACGATGCCGATGGTCGAGCCGATGGTGCCGGCGATCAGGGCTGCGGCGACACCCACGGCAAGGCTCAGCCGGGTGCCCCAAAGGAGCCGCGATGCGAGGTCGCGCCCAAGGTGGTCGGTGCCGAGCAGGTGGCCCGGTCTGAATGGCCGCTGAAACCGGTCGGCGGTCGCGGGCACGTCCGGATCGGCCCGCGGCAGCAGCGGGGTTGCGAGCGCGACAAGGCAGATCAGCCCAATGATCACCGCGCCGACGGCGGCCAGCCGGTTGCGGAACAACAGCTTCAGGAAGCCGCTCATGTCTTGATCCCTATGTCTTGATCCGGGGGTCGAGCAGCGATTGTGCCACCTCGACGGCGATGTTGAAGAAAACGTAAGCCGCGGCGACGAAGACCACGCCGCCCTGCACCAGAAGGATGTCGCGCTTGAGGATCGCATCGACCAGCATCCGCCCTATGCCCGGCCACTGGAACACGATCTCGATATAGACCGAGCCCGACAGCGCGAAGCCCGCCTGGATGCCGAGCACGGGGATGATCGAGACCATCGCGGCCCTGAGCGCATGCCCCATGATGACCCGGCGCTCATCCACCCCCTTGGCGCGCGCGGTGCGGATGTAGTCCTGGCGCAACACCTCCAGCATCGCCGAGCGGCTGAGCCTGGCGATCACGCCGGTCGCCACAACCGCGAGGGCGAGCGCCGGCATGACGAGGTAGCGCGCGAGGTCCGGCAGATCGCCGCCGCCATAGATCGCGTCCATCCCCGAGACCGGAAGCCAGCGCAGGTTCACCGCGAAGGTCAATATCATCATCATGCCGAGGAAAAAGGACGGCACCGAGATGCCGATCAGCACGACGAAAGTGAACGCCTTGTCGGCGAACCCGTTTTGGCGCGCCGCCGAGACGACGCCCGCGAGAATGCCGAGAAGCGTGCAGAGCACGAAGGCGACACCGGCGAGGACCAGGGTCGCGTTGAAGCGGTCGAGGATTTCGTCGAGCACCGGGCGGTTGAGGCTGAAACTGCGGCCGAAATCTCCCGTCAGCATGTTGCCGAGCCAGATGAAATACCGGGTGACGAGGGGCTTGTCGAGGCCGCGGTCGCGGTCGAGTTTTTCCACGTTTTCAGGGGTGGCGTAGCTCCCGAGGATGGCCGTGGCCGTGGCCGGGGCGCCGGGGATCATCGACATGATGAGAAAGACGATCACGGTGATGCCCAGAAGCACCGGCACCGCCGAGATCAGCCTCTTGAGGATATACGCGCCCATCGCCCCGCCCTGATTGCCTGGCCTGTCATGGAAAACGCCCCCCTTTCTTTGGTTCCGAAATACCTCGGGGGGTGCGGGGGGCAGAGCCCCCCGCGTCGGTCGCCCCGCGCAGGCGGGGCGAAACCGCTCAGTTCTTCACAATGTCGCGCAGCATCAGCAGGAACGACGGCCCCAGCGCCAGGTTTTAGACCTTGTCGGACGTCACCGCGTTCTGTTTCCAGTTGGCGACGAAGACCCAGGGCGCGTCGGCCTGGACGATCCTTTGCATTTGCCGGTAGAGATCGGCGCGTTCGGCCTGGTCGTTCAAGGTCTGGGCGGCTTCGAGCAGCGCATCGACCTCGGGGTTCGAGTAGTGGCCCGAATTGAACCCGCCCTGATCCGGCCAGGCCGCGGTGCACAGCGCGAGGAAGGGCAGGGTGTCGGGATCGTTGGTCATCCAGGCCATTTTGGCCATGTCCGCCTTGCCCTCAAGCCCCGGGTTCACTTCGCCCAGGAAAGTGTTCCACTCGCAGGTCTCGATCTTCACGTCGAAGCCAACGGCATTGAGGTCGGCCTGGATCGCGGTCCCCATCGGCACCGGGTCGAGCATGCCGGACCCGCCTTCGGTGACGTAAAACACAAGCCGCGTCCCCTCGGCCACGCCGGCCTCGGCGAGCAGTGCCTTGGCTTTCTCCGGATCATGCGGGTAGGGGGCGAGGTTCTCGTCATTGGCCCAGGCGAAGGCCAGCGGGAACGGGCCGGTGTCGTGGTAGGGGTGGTCCTCGTTCAGCATCCGGTCGAAATTGAACTTCACCGCTTCGGCGTCGAACGGCGTGCCGTCGTGGAAGGAGACGCCCTCGCGCAAGGTGAAGGTGTATTCTGTTCCGTCGTCCGAGACCGACCATTCCGTCGCCAACGACGGTGCCACTTCGAGCGTGCCTTGCTTGTATTGCAAGAGACCCTCGTGGAGGTTCACGAGGATGCGGAAGTCGTTAACTGCGGCCGGGTCGAGCGACTTGGGCTCGGCGATCTGGCCCACCACCAGCACGCCGGGCGGGGTCTGGGCGGCGGCAGGGGCCGCGAGGCTCGTGGCCATCAAGGCGCCCACGGCGGCCGCGAACAGGCTCCGGCGGGTTCATTCGAAGGACTTCATGTGAAGCTCTCCCGGTTGGTTTGTGTGCGCCGGATTTATCGTGACCAATTTTTCTTAGGTCAAATTTTCATGATAGATACAAGGAATAGATCCTCGGAGGAGACATGACCTTTTCAATTCTTGCCCGCGACCCGGATACCGGGGCGATCGGCGGCGCCGCGGCGACCGGTTCGCTCTGCGTCGGCGGCGGGGTGTTACGCAGGTCGCTGGCCGGCGGGTCGCTGGCCGGCGGGATGTCGGCAAGCCAGGGCAAGGCGCCCTCGACCTTCTGGGGCGAGGATGTGCTGGCGATGATGGCCGAGGGTCAAAGCGCGCAAAAGGCGATGAAATCGGTGGTCACGCCAGACCCCGGCTCAGCGTCAGCTCTCGGCACTGCCGCTCGACGGTTCGGGCGGGATCTTCACCGGCGATGACAACACACCCGCTACGGCTGAGCTGCTGTTCGACGGCGGCGTTGCGGCGGGCAACATGTTGGCGGCGGCTGACGTCGTCGGCGCACTGGTCGCGGGGTTCGTCGAGGCGCGCGGCGCTTTCCCCGGACAGCTCCTCGCGGCCCTTCGCGCCGCCGACGCGGCCGACAGCGACTCGCGCGGGCTCCAGTCGGCGGCGCTGCTCGTGCTGTCGCCCGCCCATGCGCCGCTGAGTTTGCGGGTGGACTGGTCCGAGGCCCCGCTCGCCGCGCTCGATGCCCTGTTCGCCCGCGCCACCAGCGGCGACTACGCGGCCTGGGCGGCGCAGGTGCCCTGTCTCGATGACCCGACCCGCACCTATGCCGGCTGACGTTGCACACCTGGCCCTGGAGCGCCTGGCCGCCCTCGCGGCATGCTCGCGCGCCGGTCGCGGCGTTACCCGCCTGCCATTCATCCCCGAACATCGCGCCGCTCTGGACCTGTTGACCGCGCAAATGGAAGCCGCCGGGCTCACCGTGCACCTCGACGCGGCGGGCACGCTCGTCGGCCGTCGCGAAGGGCCGCCCAGTGCGCCGCCCGGTGCGCCGACCCTGCTCATGTGCTCATGGGCTCGCACCAGGACAGCGTTCGCGAAGGTGGTGCCTTCGACGGGATCATGGGTGTGGTGCTGCCGATTCTCGCGCAGGACGTGCTGCGCGACGAAGGCCTTCGGCTGCCCTTCGCCGTCGAGATCCTCGCCTTCGCCGACGAGGAGGGCGTGCGGTTTCCGACCGCCCGGCTTGGCCCTCGGGCGCTGGCGGGCCCTTCGACCCGGGCGTGCTCGAGATGACCAACCGGGACGGCGTGCGTCTGCGCGACGCCATGACCGGCTTCGGGCTCGCCCCTGGGGCGATCCCCGGCCTCGCCCGCGACCGCGACCGGGGCCGGGTGCTGGGGTTTGTCGAACCCCATTTCGAGCAGGGCCGGTGCTGGAGGCGGCAAACGCGGCGCTCGGCGTGGTCACTGCGGTCTGCGGCATCGAGCGCTACCCCGTGACCCTGACCGGCGAGACCGGGCACGCCGGGACGCTGCCGATGGAGCTGCGCCGCGACGCGCTGGTGGGCGCCGCGGCGCTGGTCGCCGAGGTCGACAGGTTGGCCCGCGCGACGCCGGGTTTGCTCGGAACCGTCGGCACGCTTGACGTGGCGCCCGGCGCCGTCAACGCCGTGCCCCGCGAGGTCCGCATGATGGTCGAGTTGCGCGCACCCGACGACGCGGTGCGCGAGGCGGCGGGCGCGGCGCTCACCGATTTCGCCCGCACGGCCGCCACCGCGCGCGGTCTCAAGCTCGACATGCACCGCTGCTACCACCAACCGGCCAACCTCTGCGACCCGGCGCTCTGTGACCGGCTCGGCGCAGCGGTGGAGGCCGAAACCGGAGCGCCCGCGCCGCGCCTGCCCTCGGGCGCGACCCATGACGCCTCGGCGATGGCCGATCTCTGCCCCGTGGCAATGCTGTTCGTGCGTTGCAAGGGCGGCGTGAGCCACTGCCCCGAGGAGGCGGCCTCCGGCGATGACATGGCGCGTGCCGTCGCGGCGCTGGTCGGGTTTCTGACATCTGCCGATTTGCTTGCGCCCGGATGAACTTGCGCGGGGGCGCTTGCGGGCGGCAAACGGTCTGCCCGCAAGCGAGAGGAGGCGGGCTCGACCCCCGGTCGGTCGCAAACGCACGCCTTGCCTTGAGGGCGCTCGGGTTATTCTGCAAGCGTCTTCGCGACCACGGCCAAGGAGCCTCAAACATGCCCGAGGGAAATGCCCCGTTCTCGACTGCCGAATATGACCGCCGGATCGCGCTCACCCGGGCCGCGATGGAGGCCGCCGGGGTCGAGGTGCTGTTCGTCACCGACCCGTCGAACCAGGCCTGGCTCACGGGCTACGACGGCTGGTCGTTCTACGTCCATCAGGGTGTGATCCTGAGGCTCGAGGGCGACCCGGTCTGGTGGGGTCGCCACATGGACATGATGGGCGCGCGCCGCACCTGCTGGATGGCCGAGGGCAACCTTGTCGGCTACGCCGACCACTTCGTACAATCGACCGAGCGCCACCCGATGCAGGACCTCGCCCGGCGGCTTGCCGCGTTGGGCGTGGAGACGGCGCGGATCGGCGTCGAGATGGAGAATTATTACTACTCGGCCAAGGCCCATGCCGTGCTCACCGAAGAACTGCCGGGCGCCACATTTGTCGACGCCACCGCGCTGGTGAACTGGCAACGGCTGGTGAAATCCGAAGCCGAAATCGGTTTCATTCGCAAGGCCGCCCGGATCACCGAACATGTGATCGAAACGGCGATCGACCGGGCCGCGCCGGGGGTGCGCAAGAACGACCTCGTGGCCGACATCACGCACGCCGGGCTGACCGGGGTGGACGACCTTTGGGGCGATTATCCGGCTATTGTGCCGCTCACCCCCTCGGGGCTCGATGCGACCGCCGCGCATCTCACTTGGAACGGCGACCCGATGCGCGCAGGCGAGGCGACGTTCTTCGAGCTGTCGGGCTGTTACCGGCGCTATCACGCGCCGCTCTGCCGTACGGTCTACCTCGGCACGCCGCCGCAGGAGATGCTGGACGCCGAACAGGCGCAACTCGAAGGGATCGCGGCCGGGCTGGAGGCCGCGCGCGCCGGCAACCGGGCCTGCGATATCGCCAATGCCCTCATCGGCGTGCTGGAGAAACACGGGATCCACCGCGAGGGGCGCTGTGGCTATCCGATCGGCCTCAGCTACCCGCCGGATTGGGGCGAGCGTACCGCCTCTATCCGGGCCGAGGACACCACGGTCCTGCGCCCGGGCATGACCTTCCATTTCATGCCGGCGCTGTGGATGGACACCTGGGGGCTCGAGACCACCGAGGCGATCCTGATCACCGAAGACGGCCCGGCCGAGACGCTGTGTTATGTCGAGCGCAAGCTCTTCGTGAAGGACTGACCCCGTGGACAGGCTCGCGCGCACCAAGGCGATCCTCGGCGACCTCATCGCCTTTCCCACCGTGTCCGCCGACAGCAACCTCGACATGATCGTGTATATGGCGGAGCTCCTCGAGGCGTCCGGCGCGCGGGTGGACCTGATCGCCGCGGCCTCCGGCACCAAGGCGAACCTGTTCGCCACCCTCGGCCCCGAGCGTGACGGCGGTATCCTGTTGTCGGGCCACAGCGACGTGGTGCCGGTCACCGACCAGGACTGGTCGCACGATCCCTTCACGATGGTGGAGGAGGCCGGTCGGCTCTACGGGCGCGGGGCTTGCGACATGAAGGGGTTCATCGCCGCGACGCTCGCGATGGCGCCCAAACTTGCTGCCCGTGTCGGCGACCGCCCGCTGCACTTCGCCTTCACCTATGACGAGGAAACCGGCTGCTTGGGCGCCCGGCACCTTGCCGAGGTGCTCAAGGCGCGCGGGCTGACGCCGGGTATCGCCATCATCGGCGAGCCGACCGAGATGCGCATCATCGAGGGGCACAAGGGGTGTCATGAATACACCACGCGGTTCCACGGGCTGCCGGGCCACGGATCCGCCCCCGATCATGGGGTGAACGCGGTGGAATACGCCGTGCGCTACGTCCACCACCTCTTGGGCCTGAAGGACCGGCTGCGGGAGATGGCCCCCGACGGCAGCCGGTTCGAGCCGCCCTGGACCACGATCAACGTCGGCGCGCTCACCGGCGGCGTCGCCCATAACGTGATCGCGCCGACGGCGGAAATCGATTGGGAGATGCGGCCGGTCCAGCCGGACGATGCCGCCTTCGTGCACGACAGCCTGCGCGCGCTCTGCGAGACCGAGCTTCTGCCGCGGATGCGGGCGGTGCATCCGGAGGCGTCGATCGAGGTCGAGGTGATCGGCGAAGTGGCGGGCCTCGTCCCCACCGGCGAGAACGAGGCGCGCCGGATCATGGCCGAACTCACCGGCGCCAACACCGCCGACGTGGTCGCCTTCGGCACCGAGGCCGGAATCTTCCAGGCGCTGGGCACGGACGTGATTGTCTGCGGGCCCGGGTCGATCGAGCAGGCGCACAAACCCGACGAATACATTGCGCTCGATCAGCTGGCAGATTGCTTGGCGATGCTGGACCGCCTCGGCGACAGGCTGGGCCGCGCGGCGCAGTAGGCGGGCAGGGGGCTTGGCCCGCCCCCCCAGGGGACCAGCGCAGACCGTCGGCGGCAGTCTCAGCCGCTTTGGGTAACGAACTCCGGCATGTCGCCGTGCGGGCCGCACCGGCTCGCCAGCGCCGCGGAATTGCGCGCGAGGTCGCGCACACCCGACAGGATCGCTTCGACCGTTGCGTCGTCCATCGCGTAGTGCAGGCTGAGGCGGACCCAGCCGGGTTTCCCGCTTTCGTCACCATGAAGGATGGCGTCGCGCATCGCACAGGATTGGCCCTCGGAGATGCCGAGCAGCCGGTGGCCGTAGGGGCCGGCGCAAACGCAGCCGCCGCGTGCCTGGATACCGAAGTGATCGCTGAGCATGCGGGTCACCTGCTGATGGTGCAGAGTGCCGCCGGCTTCGTCCTGGACCAGGAAGGAATAGGTCGGCAAGCGGTGCCGGGCCTCGGTGCCGAGCAGGTGCAGCCCCGGTACATCGCCCCAGGCCGCCATCGCGCGCCGGTCGAGTGCCGCCTCGCGCGCGCCGATCACCTGGTGTCCGACCGCCTCCTTTACCGCGAAAGCGAGGGCTGCGCGGATGTCGGCGAGGATGTTCGGCGTGCCCGCCTCCTCGCGCTCATGCAGGATGCCGACGTAATCATGCGCCCAAGGTGAGACGAAGGTGACGGTGCCACCGCCGGGCGCCGTCGGGCGGGTGCGGGTGACGACTTTGCGTTTCACCGCCAACACGCCCGAGGCGCCGGGGCCGCCGACGAACTTGTGCGGCGAGACGAGGATCGCGTCCTTCGCGGGGCCTCCGGGGGGGTTCATGTCCATGGGCAGGTAGGGTGCGCCGGCGGCGTAATCCCAGAACGACAATGCGCCGTAGCGCTTCAACAGGCCGGTCACCGCATCGACATCGGTGCAGACGCCGGTGACGTTGGAGGTGGCAGAGAAACTGCCGATCACCAGCGGGCGGTCCGCGTGGGCGAGAAGTTCCGCTTCGAGATGGGCAAGGTCGATGCCGGTCTCGATGTCGGGGTCGATCTCGATCACCTCGGCCACGCTTTCGCGCCAGGGCAGGATATTGGAATGGTGCTCGTAAGGGCCGATCAGCACCAACGGTCGGGGCCCGGGCTCGGGCGCGCCCTGCAGGCCGAGAAGCCCGACCAGCTTGTTGATCGCCCCGGTGACGCCCGCGCCGGCGAAGATCACCTCGTCGTCGTCGTGCGCATTGAGACACTGGCCGATATAGGCGCGCGCCCGTTCGCGCGCCCGTGTCGTCTGCCGGCCGCAGAAACTGTCTTCGGTGTGGCTGTTGGCATAGCTGGGCAGCACCTCGTCGCGGATGTAGTCCTCGACCTGCGCCAGAGCACGGCCGGAGGCGGTGTAGTCCGCGTAGATGAGCGTGCGGGGACCGTACGGTCCGTCAAAGGTCATGCCTTCGCCGATCAGCCCGGCGCGGATCTTCTCGATCGCCGCCGCGCCGCGTGCGCCTCCGAGAATGTCTGCAAAAGGTGTCATCTGTGTTTGCCCGCTGTGCTCGGTCCCTGGCCGGTCGGTTCGCCGGTCCGCTCCTTGAAGTATGTCACCGGCATTGGTGGTGGTTCTCTCTCGAAAGTACTGGTTCATCGGGGGAAATTGTGGTCAAATGATCGCATGAACCGCAATTCACTCGATCATCAAGACGTGACCATCCTGCGCGCGCTGCAGAAGGATTCGAGCCTGTCGCAGCGCGACCTGGCCGAGAGGATCGGGTTGTCGCAGAACGCCTGCTGGCGGCGGCTGAACGCGCTGAGAACGCGCGGCATCATCACCGGGCAGGGCGTTCGGCTCGACCGCGAGAAGCTCGGGCTGAAGCTCGTGGTCTTTGCGATGATCCGCACCCGGCACCACTCGGCTGACTGGCTGCAGACCTTCCGCCGACAGGTCGCGTTGATTGATGAGGTGGTTGATTTCTACCGCATCGGCGGCGATTACGACTACCTGCTGAAAGTGGTGGTCGAAGACATCGCCGGGTACGATGCGGTCTACCAGCGGCTGATCGACAAGGTGGAGCTCGATAGCGTCACCGCCTATTTCGCGATGGAATCGATCCTCGAAGGCCGGCCCCTGCCGGTGCGCAGTTAGCAAGGCCGGTACGCGGCGGTTGACTTGGCGTGAGGGGAAGCCGACATTCCGCCCGGTGCGCAGGAGTATGCTTTGGCCCGGACCCAAACGAGATCACGCCTCTGGGCGATTGCGCCCCTGGCCGTGCTGGTTTTTGCCGCCTGGCAGACCGCCACGACCCTCTCGCGCACGCCGGCGTTCAACCGGTCTTTGCAGGTCGAGACGGCGTCGGGTGGTGGGAGACCGGGGAGTTTCTGGACGATGTACGACCGCGCCGAGTATTTCTTCTGGGTTGCGCGCGGATGGTCATACCAGACGTTCCCATCGTATTTGCCGGGTGAAGACGGCTCGACGGAGCGGCAGGCGGCACTCCTGGACCGAACGCACCGTGTCCGCGACGCAGCGATGGAAAGCCTTCGGTTGAGACCGGGGCACGCCACGACCTGGATGCTGGTTGCCAACACGGAACTCACCCTCGGCAACCGGGAGGCCGCGCTTCAGGCCTGGCGGATATCGCATGACTTCGCGCCCAACAGCGCGACCCGTGCACGCAACAGGATGCTGTTCCTGATCCGGTTCATGTCGGAGCCGGAAAACCGGGAGTTGGCGCTTGCGACGGTGTCCCCCGATACGATCCGGGCCGAACTGAGTGCCATGGAAAAGAGCACGATGACGAGTGCGCTCGCCACGTTACTTGCAGAGGAGCCTTTGATCGCCAACATCCTCGCAGACCAATAAGGTTGCGAGTATTCTGTCGAAATGAAATCCCTGCGCGCCCGGAGGGGTTTCGTCGGGACGAACCGATCAAATAGCGGCAACCCGGGGCCCGCGCAGTCCCTGCCGAGCCCCGAAATGCCAGACCCCGAAACTCAGTCGCAGACCACGTAGGGGAAGTTCACTGCGAGTGTTGAAATGGCCCCCGGATCGTTGGCGTTGCACACGTCGACGGCGCATTGGATCTGTGCGGCCGAGCCTGCGCTCGTGGCGCCGGCGCAGCAAGCCTGCATGTCGGTCAAAACCTGACACTCAGGGTCCGGGTTTCCTGTGGCGCATTTGAAGCCGCCTTGGTTGTTGTTTGCATTGAACGCAGTCGTCCAGTTGCCAGCCGCGGCAACATTGGTACAATCCTGGGCCGTTGCCGCCGTGGCGGACAAGAAACCCACCAAAGTTGCGATTGTGGAAATTTTTGCGCCGATTCTCAGGCATTCATTCAATAGTGACAACTTAGCGCTCCACGTTATCGAAAATTAACTTCCGCTTCGCCCGAAAGATACCGTCGTGCGCAGGTGGGGTCAAACCAAAGTTGCGCGGGTTGCGGCCATCGGCGCCGAGCCCTCCATACGGCAGCCGCTGATCGGGGCGATCAAGTTGTTTTCCTGTTTCACGGATCAAGATAGAAGACGTGACGGTACAGGGGAAAGCTGATGAAGAGTGTCGAACGTAATCGCACGACGGGGCGCGACAAGCGCGCAGATCGTCGCCGCAAGGCGGACGCGCCGGGACAGGTCCTACTGGGTTGGGTGGCACTAATGATCGTGCTTGCGTTGACCTTGCGAAACGGCGCGCACGAGCCGCCCATGTGGAGCTTGCTCTGTCTCGCAACGCTGCTTTTATTCGCCGTTCAGGTCGTGTTCGATGCCTTACTTGGTCTGCGCCTCCCGGCCCGCGCCGCCGTCCTTGTGGCGCTACCCTATGTGGCCGTGCTCGCCTGGCTGCTGGTCCAAAGCCTGCCAAACCTCACGCCGGGGCTGGCCCACCCGTTCTGGGCTGCCGCGCCGGACGGCGCCTTGCCCACGATATCGGCCCATCCGGACGCCGGACGTCAGGTCGTGATGCGATTGGCGTGTTACGGCATGCTTTTTTGGATCTTCCTGCGCTCGGCCGATGCCGCGACCGAGGGCGGCTACGCCTACATCCAGGCCATTGCGTTGTTCTCGACCGCTTTGGCGATCTATGGATTCGTCACGCTTTCAATCGGTTACAATCTGCTTCTGGGCCAGGAACAGGTTGCGACTATCATGCAGGCGAGCTTCCTGAATCGAAACACCTATGCCACCTTCGCGGTATTCGGCGTACTTGCCAATTTGACCGCCTATGCGCGGGCGGTTTCTGGATCCCGCAGTCGCGACGGGCTGGTCGCGTTGCGCGACTTCCTCGAAGCGTTCTTCTCGAGCGGTTGGATCTATGCTTTCGGCACATTGGTCGGCTTGGCGGCAGTTGCCATGACCTTGTCGCGTGGCGGCGTGGCGGCCGGGGCTGTCGGTGTCGCGGTCCTCATCTGGGGACTGTACCACGGGGCGCGCGGGGCGTCGGAAATGAAGCTGGGTCGGCTTGTGATCCCGCTCGTGATATTCGTTTTCGTCGCGGTGTTCATGACCTCGGGGGTGCTGGCAAGGTTGGCGCCGATCGAAACCGAACTGCGCTCCACCATTTTTCGCCATGTTCTGGCCGGTGCCCTGGATCGGCCGTTGCTTGGTCACGGTGCGGGTACCTATCCTGAGGCCTCGCGGTTCTACATGCCGCTCGAGCTTGCGCGGTCCGATACTCAATGGGCGCACAACAGCTACCTTGAGAACGCGTTCGAGTTTGGTCTACCTGCGGCGGCGTTGTTCTTTGCCGCGCTCGGGGTGATCGGCTGGCGCCTGTTCCAGGGCACGCGCACGCGGCGGCGCAACCAGGCGATTCCCGCCTTTGCGCTGGCCTGTTTCGTGGCAGCTGCCGTTCACGCATCGGTCGATTTCAGCCTGCAATTTCCGGCAATAGCCGCGCTGTTCGCCGCGATCCTCGGCGTCGGCTGGGCCCAGAGTTTCTCCACCCGGCGCGGCGAACCGGGGAAAGCGCGCAGGCCGCGTGTGGATGAGCTCTGACCCGCCGATCCCCTCAGGCCCCCCGCCGGCCCCGTCCCGCCTTAAGTCCCGGCGACGATGAACCCGGTGTCGTCATCGAGGCGCACGGCGGTCAACCGACCGGAGTAATAGGCGCCGGTGTCGACGCAGATCCGCCCGTCGGTGATCACGGGCTCGGCCGCATCGTAGTGGCCGTGCACAACCCGCAGCCCCGCGACCGGGCCGGTCTCCGGAAACCGGGCCTTGCCCCACAGCACGATGTTTTCATCGACGGCCTCGGGGTTGTCGGGGTCCACCCCGGCGTGCACGCAGAGTACGTCACCCGAACGCCAGGACAGCGGCAGGGTTTGCAGAAACGGCAGGTGGTCGCCCATCGCGCCGCGCAGCCGGGCGGCGAGATCGCGGTAGGCGGCCGCGTCGAGGGTTCCGGCGGGGATCGATACACCGTAGCTCGCGAGCGTCTGCATGCCGCCGAACCGGAGCCAGTTGGCGCCCCGTTCGGGCGCGTTCAGGAACTGGAGCAGCGCCGCCTCGTGGTTGCCCATGAGCACGATCACCTCCCCCATCGGCCCCGCGCCGAGGCAAGTCTTGAGCTTTTCGACCACTTGTCGGGAATTGTCGCCGCGGTCGATGATGTCACCGAGCACGATGACTTTCGGCTGCCGGGTGTCGGTGATGCGGAATGCGAAATCGGCGGCGATGCGCCGCCACATCACCTCGAGCAGATCGGCGCGCCCGTGTATGTCTCCGACAATGTAGAGCCGATCTCCCGCCGCCGGCCGCGGTACCGGGGCAGGCGCCTCGTCTATCCCGCGTTTACGTGCGAATAGACGGAACATCGGCCTTGCCACGCGTGAATGTCGGTGTCGGTTTCATCCGTTCTCGTAATAGTCGCGGTAGTGACCCCTGTAATAGCTGTAGCCGTCATAGGCGTACTTGGATGCCTTGCTCTCGTTGACCATCGTCATCACCGCGCCGGTCACCTTCGCATCGACCGACTTGAGTTCGCGCAGCCCTTCGATCACGGCCTCGCGCGGCGTCGAATCCCAACGCACCGCGTAGACCACGGCATCGACCATCGAGGAGAGGATCCGGGCGTCGGTGACCACCAGGGTCGGCGGCGCATCGAGAATCACGACGTCGTAGTTGTTCGAGAGATAGTCGAGCAGCACTTGGAACCGGTGCGAGGCCAGCACGTCGGAGGCGTTGATATTGAGATTGCGCTCGGAGGGCTTGGTCATCAGGATGTGCAGCCCGGTGGTGGGCTCCACGAAGGTCGCCTGTTCGAGCGAGGCGGAGCCGTTGATGACCGACAGCAGGCCGAGGTCGTCGTTGTTGACGTTGAGCGCCTTCGAGAGCGCCGGCATGCGCAGATCGCAATCGACGATGATCGCCGACTTGCCCATCTGTTGGCTGGTGAGCGCGAGCATGATCGCGGTCGTCGACTTGCCTTCGCGCGGAACCGACGAGGTGAACAGAACCTTTTTCGGCGGGTTGTCGACATCCGAAAACAGGATCGACGTACGCAGGTTGCGGATCGCCTCGGTCAGCGACGAGTTCGGCTGTTCCTTGAGATAGCCGACCACGTCGGAGCGCTTCAGGCGTTTCCCGGCCAGCGGGACCAAGCCCAGCACGTTCACGCCGGACATCTGTTCGAGCTGTTGCGGCGAACGGAAGGTGTTGTTCATTCGGTCCAGGAGAAGAACGATGAAGACACCGAGCAGCAGTCCGCCGAACAACGCCACGGCCTTGGTGCGCCGTTCCGATGTGCCGAGGGGCCAAATCGGAACTTCGGCAGGCGTGATTATTCGCGCATCGGCTGCCTGGAGCGAGACTTCCTCGGTCGACTCCTGGAGCCGTGAGAGAAGGTTTTCGTAGAGCGTCTGCGAGGCCAGGGCCTCGCGCTCGAGCTGGCGGATCTCGATCGCGTCACGGGCCTGATCGGCGGCCTTGATCTCAAGCTCGCGGACCTCGGCGGAAAGTTGCGCCTCTTCCTCCCGTTTCGCCTGCAGGTCGACCCGGAACGCCTGCACGATGCGATCCGCTTCGGCGAGAATGCCCTTGCGCACCTCTACGAGTTCGGCCTCGAGGCGCGCGCGGCCGGGCAGCCGTGACAGCGACGGATGGTTTTCCGGCATCGTCGAAGCCTGCGCCGCAAGCTCGGTGACGATGTCGCTCTCACGGCGGCGAAAATCACTGATGATCCGGGACTCGCGGAACTCGGTCAGGGTCGCGAGATCCTGCCCCGCCTCCATCGCTGCCGTCAGCCGCGCGACTTGCGCTTCCTGCGCGGAAAGCTCCTGGCGCACCTGGATGAGCGTCTGGGTCAGGGCCTGGGTCTGCTGTTGCGTGGCCTCCAGGGTCTGGCCGGATTCGGCCGACAGGCGCGCATAGCCGTCCTCGACCGCGCGCTCCGCCTCCTCGACCTTGAACCTCAGTTCCTCGACCCGGCCCGAGAGCCAGTCGACGGCATTCTGGGTGGTTTCAAGTTTCCCCTCCAACTGATCGACGAGGTACTGCTGCGCGATCTCGTTGGCGACATCGGCCGACAGCCGCGGGTTGTTCGAGGTGAACGAGACGGAGATCACGCGGCTGTCAGGGGTTGCGTCGAGGGTCATGCCGTAGCCGATGTTCTTGATCAGAGCCAGGCGGTGGCGTTCCGCGGCCACTTCCGGCGATGGTTGAGGGGCGGGGGCCTGGCGCAGACCGACCCCGACGAGAAATTCCTCGAAGGCTGAGAGCTCTCCCGTTTCCGCCGTGACCTCCGGGCCCTGGTCGAGTTGCAACGTGTCGATGACCCGATTGATGAGCTTCGTAGAGCTCAGGATCTCGATGTGGGTCATCAGCGTCGTCGAGCCGAAATACTCCTCGACCATGACCCCCTCGTTGCGCAGCACGTCCGCACGCTCAGTTCCCAGCAGGAGTTTGGCCGTCGCCCGGTAGCGGGGCTCGATCTGTGAGGCCAGGAACAGGCCCACCGCCAACCCGAACAATCCGCAGATCATGATGATCCACTTGCCGCCCCAGAGCAGCTTTGCGATTGCCCGCAGGTCTATGACGTCCTCTTTCTGAGCCTGTGGATCGGTTCGCGAAAACATCGCGAAATCGCTCTCCTTGTTCATACGTCGGCCACCCGTGTCCTATACGATTCCGGTACCAGTATCATTCACCATACCGACAAGCGAGGGTTGAGGCGACGACGCCGGTCGCTTGTGCCTTCCCGCTCCGGCATGTGGTACGCCGATGGCGCGCCGCATGCGCAGACGGACCCAGGTGCCGGGCATTCCCGCGCCGCAAGGCCCAGAGGTGGCGCCGCCAAAGTGCCCGCGCGGGTCGGTGCGACCGCGCCGTTGCCCGTGCCCGCACGGCTTTCTGACGTCGAGCCCGGGCATTCACCACGGGGCCTCGCGCCGATGCCCGTCGAGGCGTTCGCGGATGCCACGCTCCGCCGCCGCGATATTGCCGTAGCGGATCCTGTAAGCCGGTATCCGCGCGACGAAGTCGAGGAAACCGCCGGTGTCGTCGCGTTCGAAGCCGACATAGCTTTCCTCGTTCATGAACAACCCAAGGGTTTCGAGCGCCGTCAGGCGGTGAAATTCAGCGGGACGGTCGCCCATCTGCGCCGTGTACCCGACATCGAGGACCATCCGCGGTTGTTCCGGACGCTCCGCGCGGGCCTGCGCAGGTAACCCTTGGTAACGCACCCGGCGGGGACCAAGCTGATGGATCCGCGCCGTGGTCAGGTCCGGGAAGGCCGGGGCCAGTGTGTCGACCGCCCCGTCCTTGATGCTGAGGGCAAAGGGCAGGGGGCACACGGCCCAGTCGTCTCCAAAGGCGGCGATATCCTCGGCCAGGATCCGCCAGCCGAGGGCGACGAGACCGGCCGAAAGCGTGGATTTGCCCGCGCCGGTCTCTCCGGCAAGAAGCACCGGCCCCGACGGTCCGGAGAGCACGGCCCCGTGCACCGTGGCGCGCCAACCAGTGTCACCGCCGGCAATGCGCACAAGCTCCGCGACGATCTGGCCGCGCGCGAGGGGAAGGCTCGTGGCCACCCGCGCCGGGCGTCCGTCGAGGCTGAGAACCCACACGTCGCGTGGCCCGCTGGACCGCAGAACCCGCCGGGGGGCACAATCGGTGTCCGTGAAATCGACGAGCAGGTCGGCGACGACCTCGCCCAGGGTCGGATCTTCGATTTCCAGCATGGTCGGCACGCCAGCGACCGAGACCGTGCGGCGGAACGATACCGGTTTGCCCGGCGGTAGCGGGCGATCCTCCAGGGCTTTCAGTTGCCATTCTTCGTCCGACGGCGCGGGCGGGTGAAAAAGCCCCTGTTTTTGCCAGACATCGAGGCATGCTCCCACGTCCGCCTCAGCCGCGTGCGCACGCGCGGGCATGTGCCGGGCGTAGGCCGCGGCCGTCGCGCCCGCATCGCGGGTCTCGATCAGGAGGTCCCAGATCGCCGCCGCGGCCGGGTTGAGCAGGGTCACCGCGTTCCAGGCCGGGATGATCCCGACACGGGCGGCTCCGAAGCCCGCGCTACGGCGCCAGTGACGGCAGGCAGAAAGATCCACAAGGGCGATGTCGTTCATTTGTGATGACCGAGCAAAGGGTGGGGGAAGGACGGCGGCAGTCCCGCGCACCGTTCGAGGCGGGGATTGTTGGTTTCCAACAGCCCGGCCCGGCCCGGTGCCGTGAGACGGCGCGCAAACCGCGCCCCTTTGCTCCCAGAGCCGTGCTCGCGGCCGAGCCAGCGGGTGTCGCGACGGTCGCGCCTGTGGAGGGGAGTGCCGGTGCCGACGGGGTCGTGCAGAATGGCGCGCAAAACCCGGTCGGTGGGCGACGCGAGCCCAATGCGCACCGCGCGAATTGCGATCGGGCCGGACTCGGCGTGGGTTCCGCAAAAGGCCACGCGCTTTTTGCACGTCTCGGCCCAGATGGCGTGATGGCTTTCAACCGGGCCGGACCTGTCGGCCTCGCCAACCGGGAATATGCGTTTCGGGCGCCATGTCATGACCGGATCGCCCCAGTTGCCTGCGCCGGGCCTGGCGACTCCTTCAGAACGGAAAACGCAGGCTCCATTCACGCGGCCTCCTTCAGCAGGTCGATGTCGGCAATCGGTGGTGCGCCCAGCCCTGGCCGAATTCGCGTGGCAGGGTGGCAGGCCCCGGTCATCACCAACGCGTCGATCGCGCCCGCATTCAGCCGCGACGCGACGCGCGTGCGGGGGCTGAGGATCTGGGCGTTGCGGTCGAAAGTGCGGACATCGACGGTCTCCGGTCCGTCCCGCGCCTCGACGTCGAGGCTGCACGTCCCATAATTGAGCGCCGGCCACACCACAGGGGCGAGAGCATCATCGGGCCGGAAATGGCCGCGGCCGTTCGTTTCCAGTTCAACAAGACGGCTGGCGCAGATCAGCCTTCTCCCACCTGAAATGGCATCAAGCCGCTGACCTACCAAAAATGGGTGCTTAGCTTTCGCGCTTTCCGAGAAAGCCTGTGCCCTGTCCACCGGGGGCGCCTGTGTTAGGGGGTTTGTAACCGGGGGCAGTACCATTGCCGGAACCGCACGGGCTTTCGCACGGCGAACCGCCGCTTCCCGCCGCCCGAGATGCAGACGGCGTGAGCAGGACTGCCACAGCGGGGGCCGCGCCCGCCAAGGCGCCGATGTTCATCAAAGCCGCCCGGCGTCCTTTGTCAACGTTCTCTTCGTGGCCAAGGGCCGCGTCCGTTTGATCCTGGTTCCGTGCACTATGATCTTCGGCCATAACAATCCCGCCATCCAAAAACATTCCGATCATCCAATATCATACACCGACAACAGCAGCAATGCGCTAGCGCGTTCAGTTCGTGTCTCGACGCTCAATTAATGGCACCGACGTCGCGGCGGTGTCCGAAGGCTGATACTGGGAAGACGGTTTGTTGCTCATTTTGCGAAACGACGACCGGGCGCGTTCACCCACAAAGCGACAATGACGCGCAATTCGTGGCCGTTCGCACGCCCGGCCGAATCGGTTTCTTGCGGGTCCTGATCCCAGCTCCGCGCCGCTGTTCATCATCGGCCTGGCAGAAGGATCACCGGAAACGGAACGGAGGTTGGGCCCATGCGCGCGACTGAAAAAACGCCTCATTTGCTGTGTTTGCCGGCGCGGCACAACTGCGCATCCAGGACCCGGGAAGCGCCCGAAAACGAGCGCTCCCGCCGACGGCGTGGCCATCGACGGGAGCAATCTTGAAACGTCGCGATTTATTGCTGTCCGGGTCGTTCTTTCGCTGACCCACGTGATTTCGACGCGCCGCAGCGCAGTCATCAAAACACAAAATCACCGCTGTCGAGGTCGGCCAGATCGACATCCCTGAGCCGGATCACATCGCCGTTTCCGCCGTCGATCAAGACGCCCATGTGATCCCCGGTCATGTGATTGTTCTTGAGATCGTTCCAACCCGTAATGGATGCCAGGCCGCTCAGGTCCACAACGTCGTGGTTCACACCCGTTGCATCGAAATCCACGATGACGTCCTTTTCGTCGCCGGTCTGGAACCGGAACGTGTCCTCGCCTCCGCCGCCGAAGATCTCGTCGCGGCCGCGACCGCCGCGAAAAATGTCTGCGCCGCTGCTGCCGTTGAGGTAGTCATTGCCGTCGAGGCCTTTCAGCTTGTCGTTGCCGCGGCCGCCGTACAAATCATCATGACCGTTGCCACCCAACAGCAAGTCATTGCCTTGCTTCCCGTAGATCGTGTCCCTGTCGTCGAACCCATTGATCTGGTCGTCATAGCGGGACAGATAGATCGTGTCTTCTCCGGACATGACTTCCTTGATCAGCACAAGGTCGTCGTCCGTTTCGGGGGTTTGACCAACAATCCAGAAGGCTTGCATTTCGTAGTCGTCCCAGCCTTCCCAGTGCCAGCGCTCGCGGTAGTAGCCCTCATCGACGAGGCTGTCGTCGGGGACCCAGGCCCACTGGCTCAGAGCCTGGATACTGCCAAAGAACATGTCCTCTTCGGAGTAATCGAAGCCGGAGCCGTAGAGGCTCAAAGCGTCGCTCGTGTCCGTGTAGAGGTGATAATTGTCCTCGTACCCGTTTTCATTGGCGTCGTTGTTGAATTCATCGAACACAAGATTCGCGTACCAAAAATTCAGATTGAAGGACAGAAGATCCGTTTGGTCGTACGCATAAAGGACTGTCATTTTCCACCCATCAAAATTTCACAGCGGCAGCAACACCACCACTCCCCGACACGACCAGCGCCCGCGCCCGCGCCAATTGTTCGCAAAACGATTCGAATTGCACACAATTAACTTAGTAATTCCAAATTGGCTCTGGAAAGGCAAGCAGTGCGCCCGGCGGCCACCGGAGCGATATCGGTGTTGTGATGCGTATGCAGGGTCGTCGGCGCGCCGGGGTCGGCGGCTCTTGCGCCAAGAACGTTGGAGCTGATGAAGGCAACCGACCGGGTGTTCGCGCAAGTCCCTGTCCGGGTGTGTTGCCAGATCGTCGTCCATCCGCATCGGCAGGGGATCGTCGCCGGGTGCCATCGGGCGCGGCGTTTGATGGCCGGGACCGGGCTGGAGGCGATCCGGAAGCGCCGCGGCGCGCGGGAAGTCTTACCGACCAGGCTGTGACCGCTTGTGACGGCGCAGGTCGCGCATATCGTTGAGGGCGCGCACCCGCCCGGGACACGCCAGGCCCGACGTGCCGCGCGTGGAGCCGTCAACGACGACCAGGCATGCGACCCTGTCCTGTTCTGACACCGGGCATTCAAGCGCTGCGCACTGATACGGCGGCAGGTGCTGGCGGTTCCTGAATGCGGTGAAGATCGTGGGCAGCGGTACAGGCGCCGGACCGGATGCGCGTTTCGCCGCGGGCGTGCATGTCCGGAACACGGAAGATCAAACAGGCCAACCGCACGGATGGGCTCGCTCTCACCTCGCGCGCTATCGAACATGAGGAAGTGGACCGGGCTGGCCGGTGCCCGCAGGAAACCGCCCGCTGCGCCCGCCACCGGGGGAAACCCGGCGCAGTCTGCCGCCGGCGCCCGGAAGTCCCGGTCGCCGTCGCGTCAGATCGGCGATGATCTCGCGAAGACGCGCATGGTCTTCGGGGCGCGAGAGCGACGGGGCGTGGCCGCAGTCGCGGTAGAGGATGATCTCCGGGCGCGGCCCCGAAGCCGCCATCAGCCTTGCGGTTCCGGCCCGAAGAATGTCGGAGCTGGCGCCGCGCAGCACATGCATCGGCAGGGTGATCCGCTCATACCGGTCCCAACTCGTCAGATCCCCCGGCCAGGCGGTGAATTGCACGGTGATAACCGGGTCGTAATGGGTGGTGAGCCTGACGTCGGCGCGACAGCGGACCGAGGTCCGGGCCATGTGCTGCCAAATCGCGTCATCGGCCGGGCC
>Ga0209121_10000526_pt1 | contig 40534 bp, 37 predicted proteins | sample Cruoilmetagenom3_FD_187292 | JGI IMG/M metagenome (GOLD analysis project Ga0209121, IMG submission 187292) | Oil polluted marine microbial communities from Coal Oil Point, Santa Barbara, California, USA - Sample 3 (SPAdes) (version 2) | ecosystem: Environmental > Aquatic > Marine > Oil seeps ... | reverse complement strand
AACTTGAGGGGATACAAGAGATTTTCTTTGTATCAAAGGAAAATCTAAACGATCCTTATCTTGGAAGGATGCAAATTACAGAACTTTGAGGGCTTGACTACTAAAAATGGCATTTAAAATCATTCTCAATTCTTCATTATCATTTTTCACTTTTCATTTTACATTTTTCATTTAACCTTCCCCTTTACCCTAATTTTCGGTTTCCACTTCAATTCCTTCTCTTACAAACAGAGCAGCTGTTACTCCGTTGCCTTTTTTAAGTTCACCGTCAAAATTGCCGCTGTATATCATGCCGTATCCGCAGGACGGGCTCTTCGATTTTAAGATGGCTTTCTTTACCCCCGCGAGCTTCGCTATCTTTAGAGCCTCCTGTGCCCCTTTTATAAATTGAGAGGTTGCTTCGAAATAGTCTCTCGCAACCACCCTCGCCTTACCATCCAAAACATCTTCGCCGAAACCGTCCACTATTTCAACGGATGTACGGGGTGTGGGCAGCCCTCCTAACTGCTCAGGGCAAATCGGGATTGCTTTACCGGCTTTCACCAACCCCACCACCCTCTCACTTACTTTGCATTTTCCCTTATAGCTACATTCCAACCCGACAAGACATGCGCTTACAACATACTTGATTCCCATCTGTTCACCTTCAAAATCCAATCGGCCATCAATTAATTTTATCTAAGACAAATAATAACATCTAAAGTTTAACTGTTAAATTGACGAATACTATAAGAAGACAAAATTTTAACTTTCGGAGGTTAACATTGAAACAAACCAACACCGCGATTCTAAAATCCTGGATTGAGCTAAATAAACTGGTAAAAGAGAAAAAAAGCCTGGAGAAATTGCTCCACGACAAAGTTACGGGTCTTCCAACCGTCCCCCTTCTCATTGATGACATCAGAAAAATATTGAAAAAACATAATCAGGTTGGCCTCCTCTGCATAGACATCGTTAAATACAGCAAAATCGAAGAAATTTATGGATATAAAGCGTTCGATAAAGTTATGCAGATGGTAGCAGAAACGCTAAAGTCACTCCTTGGAGGGTCTCTTAGAGAAGCGGATGTAATCTCCCAACTTATGATCAGTGGAAATACCTTCTCTATATTACTCTCCCCGCCCCGCAAAAAAACCGAACTTACAAAAGAAGACCTCACAAAAATTAAAAAAAGAGTGAACTCAAAAATAACCGAAGCGATTCGCAACTCCCTCGATTACACGTTGTTTCAAAAATTTGGATGCTACGTCGGAAGCGCAATTTTAAATTATGATAAAAACATTCGACTCGAGCGCCAACTTTACACCACTTTGGAAGAAGCGCTTGAAGATTCGGCAACTGCACAACAAAAAGATACCAAAAAAAGGACGGCGGAGTTAAAAAAAATAATCAAAAATGAAGAAATTTACAGTCTATTTCAACCGATTGTTAAACTACCTGAATTTAAAATCATCGGCTACGAAGCTTTAAGCAGAGGACCCGGTCAAGGAGAATTCGAGAGACCCGATAAGCTGTTTAAGATAGCATACCAAAGCGATTTGGTCATCGAGCTTGAGCGACTTTGCAGAAAAAAAGCTCTAACCGCAGCCTGTAATATGAAACCCAAACACGTGCTCTTTTTAAACATAGAGCCCGACTCAATAAATGATCCTGAATTAAGACAAATAGCAGCCTCCCACCTCTTAATAGACTCATCTTTAAGCCCCAACCGCATCGTTTTGGAAGTTACAGAACGCTCGGCCATAACAAATTTTTCGGCTTTTAGAAGCGCTCTCGAATACTTCCGAGCCCTGGGTTTCAAAATAGCAATCGATGATGGAGGAGCAGGCTACGCAACCCTTGAATCAATGGTTGAGCTAAAACCCGACTTTATAAAACTCGACATGTCTCTGATTAGAAATGTCGATACAGATAACACAAAACAACAGTTAATAAAAGCGTTAATTAACTTCGGAAAAGAAACCAATGTAAAAATACTGGCTGAAGGTATAGAAACCAAGGCGGAATTAAAAACCTTATTGGAAATGGATATCCGTTTAGGCCAAGGATATGTTTTTGCGTATCCCAGTGAACCATTTCCGGAAATAAGGTCGGAGATACTTACTCAATCCACTTCATCTCGTTAATGCCCTTTATCTTTAAAATTTTCTTGGCAACATCTTCCTTGTGAACACCATGAGGTAAATTTAGGGCCATCTTTGTAACGCATGTCTCTTTCTCTTCATCACATTCTAAATTCACGCGTTTAATGCCCACTTTTAAGCTTCCCAACGAAGATGCGATTTCGCCAAGCTTCCCCGGACGGTCCTCCAAAACAAATTCCAAATTTTGATAACCGCCCAAGATGCGCATCTCCATAGCTTTAAATAAAGTGAGAACCAGCAGAACCAAAATGGTACCAAATAAAGCCGGAAGATAAAGACCAATCCCAACAGCAAGACCTATCGCAGCCATAATCCAAATGCTTGCCGCGGTCGTTAAACCCCTTACTGTCCCTCCTTGACTTATAATTGCTCCCGCTCCCAAAAAACCTATGCCGGTGATGGCCCCTGCCGCTATTCGAGAAGGGTCCGCATCCACTATACCGACAAAAGGGTAATAAGATACAAGCATCAAAAGCGCAGAGCCCATGCACACCAAAGCATGAGTCCTCAAACCAGCCGGTTTTTCAGACCTCTCCCGTTGATAACCAATAACCCCTCCAAAAAATGTTGCCAAAACCAATCTTACAAAAACCGTTTCCCAACCAATCATCAATATCCCTTCCTTTGAGCTTTAAAATTTCTTCTCCCGCAAAAAATAAAAGATTTTTATAACTTCGGCACAATTTGAAAATTTCTTTAAATTTCTAACTTAATACTAACTTAATACTATAACATTTCCATCCTTTCGCGCCCCTCTCTTAAATTTACGCAAACCGCCGACCGTTCATTTAAGTTTCTTTTAATTGAACACCAAATCAATTATTCTTGTAAAAAACATTCGGTTGTTTTCATACAAAAAAATTTCCTGATTATTTAAGTTAACTATGATAAAATATCGAACATAGGTTTGGTAGACGCCGGCTGACCGCGATGGGAGTCAAATGATTGCCATAGACAAAGATGTTGAAAACAAACTCAAAGAAAGTGCAAAATTCATTAAACAAGTGTTGTCCGAAGCGCCCTCTCATATCAAATTCGAGCTTTGCGACGAAGAAAATGCCCCGTCCAGAGAACCCCTTTTAATGGACAAGGATATAAACGAAAACTCCTTTGAATCCATCTCCGAAAAATCTACTTTCACGAGCAAAATAGCCGCCATCGATGGCGGCTCGACAAAAATTGCAAACGGACACTCCTTTTACATAGGAGCATACCGATATGGATATGTAATTTTTGATTCAAACGGCTTAATCAAAGAGGATATCTCTCCTTTAACCATCGAAACAATCTCCGCCGTAAACTCAGATGAAAAATTCTCAAAGCTTTACTTTAAAATTTTAAAAAAGCTCCCGGAAGAACTTCCTAAATTCCAGACAACTCTCGACCATTTGAGAACACTTAAAGAATGGACACTTGCGGAAAGGTTAATCGACGAGCTAAACAAAGGCGACATTCTTCTTATGGATGGCTCCCTTCGCTCAAGCCCGGCTTTACCTAATATCTTGCTGGAAAGGATCTGCAAAAAAGCTGCCGAGAAAAAAATCAATCTTGTAGGAGTAACAAAAACCAGCACGCTTTACTGGGGAAAACATTCCCTGCTCATCCCGATAATTCACAAAATCGGAGAAGACTTTCATCCGGGCAAAAAGTGGTTTTGCCTCTTAAGTGATTTTAAAGAAAATACACTTAATATGCGCTGGTTCGGGACTATTTATGTAGCTAAGCTCTTTCCCGCTTCAAAATTTGTTTTTAGAGTTGATATAAACCGCTTTGACCCGACAAGCCCAAAAAAAATTATGGAGACATTGGCTGCCATAAGCCGTGATCCCAACTACATGGGCTACCCTTATCCGCTGGCAGCCATTCATAACCGCGTAAGGATAGATCCATACGAGAAAGAGGACTTGCATTACCGCCTGCAAGGCCTCGCCTTGAAGGAAGGCGTTAAAATAAAGGAATGGGAAGCATTGTTTTCGAATTTTCACGAATTGCTGGATATAAATTGACCGAAGAAGTAGTGACATAGATACACAATGATATAGTGGAAAGAAACGGGTAAAGGGTAGAGAGGTTCAGCTCCCAGTCGTCAGCCTCCAGCTTTCAACAAGACAAAAATGAACAGAGAAATTATAGCGAAGAGTGAAGAGCATGAGGTATGGAGTGTAGAAAATAAAAGAGTAAGTGGTAATTGGTAGAGATTAAGTGGAGATTTCAAATTAATTACCATAAATTACTATTAGTCTCAATGAATTACCATTAATTTCAACGAAGCAATCTCACAAGCAGCAGATGGCTTATAGTAGACAGCAAAGTGCCGAACTACGAACAATGAACTACAACTAAGGAGCAAGTATGTATAAAGGCAGAATAACCGGGAAAAGCGTTCTGGAGATAGAGTTTAGGGCATACTATTCAGAAAATTTATCCTTGGGTGACATCTTGGTCGCCGAAGACGTAGAAGATAAAACGAAGTATCTTTTAAGAATAGTTGATATAAAATACGGCGTCGAAGCAAACGACCCCGATTGGCCAAATCGAACAGCCGGCAATATGATGTTGATGGATTCCATGAACCAGCCTTTTAACTTACACGACAAAGAAAGAAGACTGTACAAAATCGGACAATGTGCCCCCTTGGGCTGCATCAAAAATGGGGAATTTCGCAAACCAAAAAATCTTCCCTCGCATTTTTCTGCCGTTTCTGCTCCAAGCACAAAAGATTTTGAGTTTTTAAAAAAGTTTATGGGAGATATAGAAATCGGAAATTTAAGAAGCGGTGAAAGTACTCTCGATTTTGCAGTTGGAATAAAAGGAAGTTTGTTCCCTTATCACGTGGGAATATTTGCCACAACGGGCATGGGCAAAAGCAACCTTATGAAGGTTTTAGCGGGTTCAACACTTATATCCGAAAAATACGGAATGCTTATATTTGATCCCCACGGGGAATATTATGATGGAGGAGGCGATTCTGAAAGAAAGGGTTTAAAGGATGCTCCTCTCGCCAAAGAAAGATTATGCGTTTATAGCACAAGAACACTCTCAGGCCCTTATAACCAGTTAAAGATAAGCGCTCAAGAAATAAGGGTTGAGGACCTCCAACAAATATACAACTTTTCAGGCCCCCAAATAGAAGCCCTGTATTCAATAACCCATCATTATAAAAATAACTGGCTTCTATCTTTAGCAACTGAGGAACCGGAAGAAATATTGGATAGAATAGGTGCCAGCGCATTCCAAGTCGGCACCATATCGGTTTTAAAAAGACGCGCGGAACATATTATAAGACTCCCTTTTGTCCATGGAGACAAAACGGTTTCCATCACAAAAAATGTGATTTCTGATATCAGAAACGGTTATCTCGTTCTTATAGATACTTCGAACATGCGTCAGGATGAAGAACTCTTAACCAGTGCAATCATAGCAAGAGCCGTTTTTAATACAAATAAAGAAGCTTATCAAAAATCAAGCAGCTTTAAGAAAATCCCACCAACTTTAATAGTGTTGGAAGAAGCACAGAGAGTCTTAGGCAAGGGAAGCGAAGGGAATTTGGGCGTATTTGCCCAAATTGCAAGAGAAGGAAGAAAGTTCAAAACCGGACTTTGCGCCATAACCCAACAACCCAAACTTATTGACGAGGAACTTTTATCTCAATTTAACACCTTGTTTATTTTAGGACTCGCCGATGAAAGGGATAGATCTATTCTTAGGAATTCAGCAAAACACGATATTTCTGCCCTCGGCAATGAAATTCAAACTTTAATGGCCGGTGAAGCCTTAATAACGGCTCCTGAAGCTCCCTTTGCTTTGCCGGTAAAAATATTTTTATATGAAGAATGGATTAAGACAGCCACCAGCTGCCAGCCACCAGCTGCCAGCCAAAAGGTTGAAGTAGATGAGGATTTCTTTTAGGTGTTGATGAACATCAATTGGTAATCAAACTGCACTCAGTCATGTACAATAATCAGTAGCTCGATTGCAATGAAAAATGAAGAGTGAAAAAAGAAAAGTGATAATTTGATAGTTCCCTAAAAGGTTTATTCTTTTTAAATTTTTCTATTTAGTTTTTCATTTTTATATATTTACTCTAGCAACCTATACTCGTAATGGAACAAAAATCAAAAATAGACAGGTGAGAATAGTGAAAATAATCCATATATCCGATACTCATCTTGGATATACAGCTTATAACGCGTTAGACAAAGATTTGGGAATAAAACAGAGGGAAGTTGATACCCATAAAGCCTTTGAACAAGCCATCGATAAAATAATTGAGATTGACCCGGATATCGTCCTTCACTGCGGAGACCTTTTTGATAACGTTCGCCCAAGCAATCGAACTTTAACATTTGCTTTAGAACAACTGCTTCGCCTAAAATCCGCAAACATACCCGTGGTAATAATTGCCGGCAACCATTCGATGCCGAGAACACGAGATGTCGGAAGCATTTTTAGGATATTTGAACTTTTCCCTAACCTCTATCCCATCTTTAAAGGAAAACACGAAACCCTCGCCTTCAAAAATCCCCGTAGCGGGCAGATGGACTTAATGGTTCATGCTATACCGCACTGTCTCACAAAAGATGATTTCGAAGAAAATTTAAAAAAACTCAAGCCGGACCCCGAAGTTAAATACAATATATTAATGTTGCACTCTGCCGCAAAGGGAATCAAGGAATTTTCAATGGGCGAGTTCAATGAGCAAGTGATAGAAACAAGTTACCTTAAACCGGAATTTAATTATATTGCTATGGGTCATTATCACAAATATACTCAACTCTCCGAAAATACCTATTATTCAGGCTCAACCGAGAGATTTTCCTTTAACGACATTGGCCAAGAAAAGGGTTTTTTGGAAATTGACTTAAAAACAAATGATATCACCTTCCACCCTCTTAAAATCAGAGAAATGATTGAAATTCCCTCAATAGATGCTTTCGGCAAAGATGCTGAATTTTTAATGGAAAAAATCGAAGAAGCAATCGGGAAAAACGAGATAGATGAAAAAATTGTAAGACTTACAATAAACGGCCTCTCAAACTCAACCTACAATACTCTCAATTTTAAACAAATTAAGAAATTAACTTCCCCCGCCCTCCACTTTGACATCAAATACATCAGGGATAGCGAAGAGAATTCCGTTCAAATATCGACCGATTCAATTGGCAACTTATCCGCAGAATTTGAAAAATATCTCGCAAAATCCGTAGTTGAGGAGCTGGATAAAAAAACGATTCTCAAAATGGGTAAAGAATATTTACAGAAAGCAATGAGCAAAAATGAAACTAATTAACCTTCAACTTAAAAATTTTAGAAAATATGAGCATGCAAACATAGACTTTCCTGAGGGGTTAACGGGCATAATTGGAGTAAACGGCGCCGGAAAATCTTCTCTCATGGAAGCTATGGCCTGGATTCTTTATGGAAATGCAGCTGCAAGAACATCAAAGGAACAAATAAAAAGGCAGAACACATTCGCAAACGAAATCTGCCAAGCAATCCTTGAGTTTGAAGTTTCAAATGACCACTACCAGGTCGTAAGAGAAATGAGGGGAACAAATTTCTCATCGGATGCATCTGTGTTTGTAAATAAAAAGATGGCAGCAAGAGGTGTCAAAGCAACGTCGGAATACGTAACCAAAGCCCTTGGGATGGACAGGGAGGCTTTCTTCACAAGTTTTTTTGCCAAGCAAAAAGAGTTAAACACCCTTTCGGATTTACAGCCAGCCGAGCGAAAAAACCTAATTATAAAAATGCTTGGCATCGATGATATCGACAAAGCAATTGAACTTTTAAAGTTGGACATAAGGGATCTAACCACCCGAACAGAAACACTTAGAGAAAACATTTTAGATGAAAATTCCCTTCAAGTTGAGTTGGAAAATAAACTCAAGGAAAAAACAGACTTGGAAAAAGAAACGGCGGTCAAAACAGAAAAAAGAGATGAGCTCAAAACCAAATGTAAAAATTTAGGGGAAAGTTTTAAAAAAGAACAGGATAAAAAGGAAAGACACGTGCATCTTTTACAAAAATATTCTTTAAAACAAAACGAGCTGAAAAACATCCGGGAGAATCTCGCTAAATATGATAGCGAAATGAAAAAACTTCATGATAAGAAAGATGAACTTAAAAAATTTGAAACTTCTACCTGTGAATACAAAAAGGTAAAAGAATCTCTCGAACAAATGATAAAACTTAAAAGCGAACAAAAACTCTTAAATGAGCTTGCTGACCGTAAAAATAATCTGCTGAGCGAAACCGATGTTCTCAAAAAAAAGATAGAAATACTCGGAAACATCCCGGAAAGATTGGGAAATAACTTAAATTTAACCAATAAAATTAAACTATCGTTGGAAAAAGAGGTGAAGATTTTCGAAGAAATAGTGGAAAAACTTCATAAATCAAAGACTTCATTTTCTTATCTTGAAAACGAAACAAAAAAATTAAAAAAACAGAAAGAAAATATGGACAAACTTGGCCCAAATAGCAAATGTCCAACTTGTCTCCGTCCTCTTTCTAAAGATTATTCTTCAATTAGGGAGAATTTTTCAGAAAAAGTTACCTCCTTAGAAAAAGAATTAAAAGAATTCATAAAAAAGATAGAAATACTTGAACGGGACCGAAAAGATAAATCTTTAAAAATCGAGGAACTCAAAAAAAAGAAAGAAAGTCTTGAAAATAAAAGAGTGGAGCTGGAGCTGGAAAGAAAAGAGGCCTCACATCTTAAACAAAAAAAGGAACAAGCAAACAACGAGATAAATGAAATTGAAAAACGGCTTAAAAAAATGAATAGCCTTATTTACGACGAAAAAAGACATTTAACACTCAAGGAGAGCTTAAAAGACCTTGAAAAAAAGAGGGATACAGCCATCCGGCTCAAAACAAATGTAAACAGATTGCCGGGAATAGAGATGGAAATAACTAACCTTAAATCAAAAGACAATATTTTAAAACAAGAGGCTGATAAAATAACCGAAGACGGCAAAAAACTTGCATTTTTCGAGAAGATTTACCAAAAAATTCAGGCAGATTTCGAGTTAACCCGAGGAAAATACCACGAGATTGAAATTGGGCTAAAAGAAACAGAAAATAAATATCGGATTGGCGATATGGAAATGGAAAGAGTAAAAAAGAATATCAAGGAAAATAAGGGCAGACACAAAGAGATTAAAGAATTAACTAAAAAGAAAGTTTATTTAGAAAAATTAAAAATGATCTTTTCGAGCTTTAGAAAACATCTGATTGGGAGAATACGTCCCGCCATTTCGCTAAAGACAAGCGATTTATTTCAGGAACTTACCGACGGAAAGTACGCAAAAGTAGAATTAGACGAAAACTACGAACTTCAAGTATATGATAACGGTGAAAAATTCCCGATAGAAAGATATTCGGGTGGCGAGAAAGACTTAGCTAATCTTTGTTTAAGACTCGCAATTTCTCAGCTTATGACGGGAGGGAACGAACAAGGTTCCGGCTTTATCGTGCTTGATGAAATCTTTGGAAGCCAAGATAACTCGCGCCAGATAAACATAATGAAATCTCTATCTAAACTGGCAAATCAATTTAGGCAGATATTTTTAATAACCCACGTTGAAAACATAAAAGACTCTCTGGAACACGTCATAAATGTCTGGGAAGATGAAAATGGGATAAGCCAAGCCCAATTGGAATAAAGATAAGAAACGCATTCCCCATATAAATAAAAATAACGCCTAATTAAACTATTTTATAAAGATTACCCTTTGCCTTTTTTTGTCGGAGCCGGTGGCTGATAAGGTAACGGAATATATTCAACCGAAGGTCTTTTCTGCACCGCCTGAGGATACAAATCCATAAGCCGATAAATCTCCTTAGGTAACTCATTTTTTACAGATAAACCCAACTCTTTTGCTTCTTCCATCGTTATCGGATAATCGTGTGTCCAACGTCCTTCGCTGAGAACTTTCGCAAGCTTTTTTGCTTCTCTATCGGACATTTTACCTTTTAAAAGTAAATAGACTTTTTCTCTCACTTGTTTAATTGCTTTAACTGCTATATCCCCCATAATTAAGATACTGTCATCTCTGTTGGGGTTGCGCTTTTTTAGAGCAGCCAAAACAGAGTTGGCGGGGTAACTTCCTTTCATGGGATCACCTATCTGAGGATCAACCGGTCCAAGCACGGCGTCATCGTCCATTACAATTTCATCAGCCGCAAGAGCTATCAATGTCCCGCCGCTCATTGCGTAATGAGGAACAAATGCCGTTACCTTACCTTTATGCCTTTTTAAAGCACTGGCAATCTGCTCCGCGGCGAGCACCAGCCCTCCCGGAGTATGAAGAACAATATCTATAGGCATGCCTTTGGGAGTAAACCTTACGGCCCTCAAAATACGTTCCGAATCTTCGATATCTATATACCTTGCAAAAGGAAACCCCAAAAAGCTTAAGGACTCTTGACGATGAATCATCGTTATCAACCTTGATTTCCCATCCTGCTCAATTAACCTGATAAGCTTAAGCCTCTTTGCCTCAAGCATCTTTCTTTTAATTACAGGAATATATATTGAAACTATAATTATTATCCAAAAAAGATCGATGATTGACATCTTACCCCCCTTCCTTACTACCCTTTCCTTGAAACCCCTTAAGCTTCTCAGCAAATTCCCTTAACCTCTTATCGACAACATAATTTACCGTTCCTTCCGGGTAGCTTCCGTCCGGCTTCCTTTTCCCCGCCGGCACCCCCGCAAGAAGTTCCATCCCTTCTTCGATTGTCTCAACAGCATAAACGTGAAACTTTCCCTTTTTTACAGCCTCCACCACATCATCCCTAAGCATCAAATGTTTCACATTTGAGCGAGGAATTACCACCCCTTGGTCGCTCGTAAGCCCCTTTAGTTTACAGATATCAAAAAAACCTTCTATTTTCTTGTTTACACCACCAATTGCTTGTATTTTTCCAAGTTGATTAACGGAACCCGTCACCGCCAAATTCTGCTTGATGGGAATATTTGAGAGAGCGGAAAGAATAGCGTATAACTCGGCACTTGAGGCACTATCCCCTTCAACCCCCTCATAGAGCTGTTCAAAGCCTAAACTTATTGAGACCGAGAGCGGCTTATCGAGCGCATAATTTCCTCTCAAATATCCATCCAATATCATCACGCCCTTGCTATGAACAGGACCACTCATTTCAACTTCCCTTTCGATGTCAACGACTTCGCCTTTCCCCATAGAAACACGAGCAGTAATTTTCGACGGCTTTCCAAAAAAATAATCCCCCAAAAATACAATAGAAAGCCCGTTTACCTGTCCGACAACACTGCCTTCGGTATCCATTAAAATGGTACCGTCCTCAATAAGCTCCTGAATTTTATCCTCAATCATGTTGGAACGATAAGTTTTTTTATCTATAGCTCTCTGAACGTCTTTAGCGGTTACATATTTATTTCCGTTCTTTTCGGCCCAAAAACTTGCTTCATTTACAAGGTCAGCAACCTCCATAAATCTGGTCGAGAGTTTATTTTGATGCCCCGCAAGCCATGAGCCGTACTCCACAACCCGAGCAACCGCTGAACTATCAAAATGCTTTAACCCTTCTTTATGACAAATTGCGCTAATAAATTCAGCATACTTCTTAATGTAATCATTAGACCTGTCCATCTCTATGTCAAAATCCGATTTAACCTTGAATAATTTCCTGAAATCTTCATCCAAATGATAAAGAAGGTAATAGATATACGGACTCCCAATCATTACAACTTTAATGTCAAGGGGGATTGGTTCGGGTTTTAATGTACTCGCCGGAAAAACCCTGAACTGCTCGCCAATATTCTCAATGGTCGCTTTTTGACTCCGAAGAATTCTTTTTAAAGCATCCCAAACCATAAAGTTCCTTAGAACATCAAGTGCTCTAACCACCAAGTAACCCCCATTTGCATGGTGAATAGCCCCTGGTTTTATCATGGTGAAATCCGTAAGCATGGCACCGCCAAATTGCGCTTGATACTCAATCATCCCAAACAAATTATTGTAGGTGGAGTTGGTTTCAATTACGACAGGTGCTCCACTAATTTTAGAGCTATCAACCAGGACATTAACCATATATCTTTCGAAGGAAGATTTGGCTGTAACCTCAAAACCGGGCAACGGGATAAGCGGTTTCTTTTCTTTGCTAAAATCCTCATGGTTGTCCACTATGTCTCGCTGAACGTTTCCCAAATAATTTACCAGTTTCTCATTATCTTTATATTTCTCTTTTAAATCCCCGATTAAATGACCGATTGCGAAAAGAACAATGTCTTTGTCCAGCCGATAAATTAAATCTTTGGTCTCTTTTTCCATAGCGCGGAGCCTCTTTAAAAAACGTCCTATATCCTCTTTAAGCTGCTCGCTCCCCTCTTGCAACATCTTTTTTCTTTCCGGAGATAGTTTTTTATACTCTTCAGACGCAAGAGGTTTCCCGTCATAAAGGGGCATTGTCGCAACACCCCCCGGGGTAAACTTAACGGTAAAGCCAATTTCTTGAGCACGTTCTTGCAATTCTTTAAGCATGGCATCTCTTCGAGATTGAAGTTTTTCCACAATCTCGTTTTTGCGTTTCTCGTAGATTTCACTTTCAAAGGCATTTGGTATTGTTTCTTTGCAATCCTTAATGAGTTCGTTCATGTCTTTGGAAAATTCCTGTCCTTTACCCGGAGGTAACTCGATTGCAATTGGAAGGCGAGGCGTATCAAAATTATAAACGTAACACCAATCCGGCGGAACTTTCCCTCTTTCAGCAGCACGTTTAACATATGTTCTAATCGCAGAATCCTTACCTGTACCGGGTATCCCCGATACGTAAAGATTAAATCCTTTTGTCTTTATGTCGAGACCAAATTCCAGAGCATCGACAGCGCGTTCTTGGCCAATGGTTCCATCTAAAGGAGGTAATTCTTCTGTGGTTTTAAAATCAAGGTCGCTAATATGACAAACTTTTTTCAAATCTTTATAGGAAAGCCCCGAATCATTCATCATAAAAACCTCCAAAATAAAATGGTTTTATGATATTTAAATTCTATTTTCATCTTCAATCACCTTCAATTTGCAATCGAGAGATAGCTATCTTATCGTGCAGCCCCAAAGGCAAGCCAGTGGTCATCTGCAGGGTTAGGCAGAAAAAACAATTTGTGATTCATATATTGACATTTTTGGTCGATAAATATTAAGAGTCTTAAAAAAACTGTCCAAATTTATTAGAATGAGAGAGGCCAAGAGAACATAATGAAATTCTTAAAACCATTTTCTTTGGTTCTTATAACGATTCTCTTTATTCCCACGCTCATCTTTCTTATTTTTACAGCATCAATTAAAACTACCCTCTTAAATCATAAGTTCGTGGAGAAAGAGCTCGAAAAACTGAACGTTTACTCCATTTTAAAGAATTCAATTGTTGGAGAAAATGGGGATGCAACGAGCGAGGATAAAATAATAGAAGAAATAGTCCGTGCCTCAATTTCAGAAGAATGGTTGAAAAGCCAAACGGATTTGGTTTTATCAAACTTTTATGATTACATCAATGGAAAAATCGAAGACCCCGATTTAAAGATATCTTTTTCTGAAATTAAGCCCGAAATAAAAAATAACCTGCTGAACGAGATGGATAACCTTGTCCCTCCGGAAATAAAAGACAATCCTCAAGAAGTCGAGGCATTTAAATCGAACTTTGAAACCCAAATTATCAAAGATATAGACACAAAATTGCCCGATGAAATTGATTTGATCGTAGATGATCAAAATAATATCCAGGCACTTAATACGCTTAAAAACTATGTCCATACCTTTAATCTATCTTTTTACGGACTCATCGTCTTCAAGGCTTTTTTATTGATAATGATGGTGCTGATACTTCGCAAAATAAAAGCTATATTTAGACTCTTGGGAGGAAATTATTTGGTAACGGGAATCATTCTATTTTTAGCGAATACCTTCACAAAATTTTCTTTTGTCTCCGGGATTCAAAAAGCTGAATTGCCCTCCACGATTGAAAAAGAAGTCGTCTTGGAACTTTTCTCGGACATACTCGCTCCCGTCAATATATACAACATCATCATAGTGGTAATTGGAATTTTGTTGCTCGCCTTATCCTTTATAAAATTTTCAGCTAAAAAAGAACAAACCAAACCAGCTCCTGTGTAAACATCAACTAAACAAATTTCACACTAAATTTTCTGCAAACGGCCAGACGTCAGCCTTTTAATTCAGCCCTCAAAACCAGCCTTTTAAAACAGCCTTTAGCCAGCTGCCAGGAAAAGCAAAAATAAAAGCTTTTTATTGATTTGGGTTTTAAAATCCGGGTGGGTCGGACAAAACGAAACTTGAGGCTACCCCGATGAAGCACGTGGCGGGCTGGAGCGAGTAAAGTCGCGGATACAGCCGAGTGTGGAGCATGTTCGACCCACAAAAAAAATTCTTAGGCGAACAAGAAAACGAACAAATTAAAATCTCATAAAAAATACTTTGCTTTAAATCGTTAGACCAATACCTGGCGCACACACCCGTGTCTACCAGCAGGTATGCCAGGTAAACCGGTGATTTAGAACACTATCGTTCGTGCCCAAGCGGGTACGCAAGCTTATTCTCAACCACACTCGGAGCCCTGCTCGATCTTCGTCGATTCTCCCTTTGCCCCTTCTTCTGCTCCTTCCTTTTCGCTTTGGCAGCCGAAAACACCAATCATCAGAAATATGGCCAAAAAAATTACGTAAAACTTTTTCATTTTTTCCCTCACCTTAAATTATTTATCAAATCAGAGATAAGTTCCCTGGACATACTTTCAGAAAGCGTTCCCGGGATCATATACACCATGAGCTTGCCCTGCGACCAGAAATACTGCTTTACCCCACCAGGAAACGTAATATATATCTTAACTCCCTTAATATTAACTGACCCTAACTTCTCAAACCCCTCACCGAATTTCTTCATCGCCTCAATCATCTTTAAGGTTTCTTTGTTAACAACTTTCGACTCAGAATATTTGGTAATCCAAATGCTTAAACCACCATCGTAATACCCAATGACCATATCATCCACATCCTTAATCTCACCCTGATGAGAGCGAACGGTGGTAGCCATGGATTCATCCTTTCCGGCAACTCTGTGAAGCATTAGCCCATCGACTTCACTAGGTAAAAAAGACTGCAACCCCTTGGGAACAAACAATGAGAATATCCAAAAAACAACTGCAAGAAAAACTATGATTGAAAAAAGCAAGGTGATTTTTTTTATATCATCCTTCATTTTTTACCCCTTTAAGCTACAATCTTTACTATATAATAAACCGCATAAATCCCAATGAGTAAAAAAGCCTCTTTTCTTTCTAATCTCATTTTTCTTTTAAATAAAACCAAAACAACGAGGGAAAAGACGAATAAAGCAGGGATATCGAATCTTAACAAATCTTTATTTACGTTAAACCCCGATATGGCGGAACCGATACCGAGCGCAAAAAGAGCATCGTATATATTGCTCCCAATCAAATTGCCAACGGCCAGGGATCCCGCTCCTTTCTTTACAGCAGAGAGCGAGGTAGCCAGCTCCGGTAAACTCGTTCCCACCCCCACTATCAAGATGCCAACCAAAGATTGCGTGATTCCCCACCTCTGGCTAATCAAAAGAGCGTTTCCCACCGTCAGATTGGAAGAGTAAATAAGTAAGGCAAAACCCACAATCAACAAGAAGAAATCGAGCCAAAAAATACTTTTTTTTGGAGCCCTTTGGATTTTCTCGTGCACTTTCTCTTCTCTGTACAAAAACAAAAAATAAACTAAATAAATTAAAATTAATACAATTCCCTCTGTTCTTGAGATATGACCATCCAATCCAACCAAAAATATCAAGGCAACTGAACCAAGCAATGCCAAGCCATCTCTTTTCAACTGTCTCTTTGTCATGATTAAGATACCGGACAGGCCAGCTATTCCCAGTGCCAAACCAATTTGACCAAAACAGGTGCCGATGGTTTCTCCAACGATAAGTCCGGAGGTCTCGACCCCTCCCAAGCGATGAATTGCTCCCGTTATATGAACAACTACTTCGGGAAGATCAGTGCCCAATGCTAAGACAGTTAACCCGATAAACATTTGAGAGATTTTGTAATGTTCCACAATGCTCAAGGCACCCGTAATTACAAGCTTTGAACCGAACCATAGACCAGCCAGTCCCAAGATTAAAAGCATTAACTCAAGCATTCTTTACCTCTTTTTTTAATTCATGCTCTATCTCAATTTTTATAAAATATCGGGAAAAATAAATTACTGTTTCTATCTAAACCTTCATCCTTTTAAACAAATACCCTCCCAAAAATATCATAAAGGTCGCGAATCCAATCAAGGCAAAAAAGCATACAGGAGGGCTTATTTGAGAAGTCCCCAACAGACCGGCTCTTATCCCCTCGACACCATACGTAAGAGGATCGAGATAGGTAAGATACCTTAAAAATGGAGGGAGGGTGCTTATTGGAAACACCGCACCGGAAAGTCCAAAAACCGGAAAGATTACAAAGTTCATGACGAGCTGAAAACCGTGCATATCTTCCATCGGCGAGGCAAAGGCGATTCCTAAGGCAGTAAAAGAGAGACCTATTAGTACCATAAATAAAACGGCAATCAAAAACCCCGCCACATTAGGAACACCCCCGCCCAGAAAAAGAGACAAAACCAAAATTATGAGCCCTTGAATGAGGGCGGTCGTGGCCCCTCCCAGGGTTTGACCCAACATTATCTCCACCCTTGAAACGGGTGCCACCAGAGTTTCCTTCAAAAATCCAAACTGCTTATCCCAAATTATCTGTATTCCAGAAAAGACTGAAGTAAACAAGACACTCATGGCCACAATGCCCGGAATAATAAATCTGATATAATCATGCTCCATTCCGGGAATATTAATAACGGAGTTTAGACCAAATCCAAGGATCAGCAGAAAAAAAAGGGGCATACCCAAGCTTCCAACGATCCTGCTTTTTGAGCGTAGATAACGCTTTACATTTCTCAACCAAATGGTATATATTACACCCATTTTTTATCTTCTCCTCCTCGCCTTATGCATCATTCGCATATGCTCTACAGAACCCGCCTCTTCTTCCCTTATGGTTCTACCCGTAAAATGTAAGAAAACATCTTCAAGGGTCGGTTTGTGAACATTGATGGACTTTATCTCAATGTTATTCTGACACGAAAGATCGGCAATTCCTGCAATATGTTTCTCCGCATCCATCACGTTGAATGTAACAAATCCATCGTGTTGGTTGGAGGACTTAAACCACGAAAACTCCTGTACAAGAGGGCACAATGACTCAGCATCCGGAGTTTCCACAGTTATTAAGTCACCGCCTATACCGTCTTTTAAATTTTTCGGGGTATCGAGCGCAATAATTTTACCTTTATCGATAATCGCCACCCTATCACAAAGCTTATCCGCTTCCTCCATATAGTGTGTCGTAATCATCACCGTAATTTTCTTCTCCTTATTTAGCTTTTGGATATATTCCCAAATATGATTTCTTGTTTGAGGATCCAATCCGAGAGTCGGTTCATCTAAAAATAATACTTTTGGCTCGTGAAGTAGGCCACGTGCAATTTCCAGACGTCTTCTCATTCCACCGGAAAATTTCTTAACGAGGTCATTTTTTCTTTCATCTAACTCCACTAATTTCAAAAGTTCTTTAATTCTTTTTTCTCGTATATCCTTTTTAATATGATAAAGACGCCCGTGAAAATCCATGTTTTCATAGGCAGTAAGCTCCTCGTCTAAACTGGGATCTTGAAAAATAATCCCAATAGATTTTCTGACATCGTCCTTTTGGGTTTTTATGTTAAAACCATTGACATGGGCTTCCCCTAAAGTCGGTCCGAGAAGGGTTGCCAGCATCGATATGGTGGTGGTTTTTCCGGCCCCATTCGGCCCTAAAAAACCAAATACCTCCCCTTCTTTAACCGTAAAACTGACATTGTCTACCGCTGTAAAACCATTAAATTTTTTTGTTAAACTTTCAAGGATTATAATTTTCATTATCCTTTCGCACCTTCTTTAACTTTTTATTTGCCCATACATCAGCAAGAACAGTGAAAACTAAAAAACCGAGCATTAACTAATACCACTACCCGGAAATCAACCCTACAATATATAGGGTGAGAGGTAAACCCACAAACAATAAAAGTGCCTCACCCAAAACAAGAAATCTCTTTACCGCAATTTTCTGCTCAACTGTACCCTTATTGCATCGCCTAATCAACCAAAAGCCACGTCGAGCACCATCATCACCACAAATCCAATCATTGCCCCTATGGTCGCTAAATCTGTATTTCCGCCACGTTGAGATTCGGGAACCAACTCTTCAACAACGACAAAAATCATTGCGCCCGCGGCAAAACTCAGGGCGTACGGCAAGATGGGCCGAGCCAGAAAAACGGCTCCCGCGCCAATTACAGCGGCAATGGGTTCAACTACTGCAGACAATTGACCATACCAGAAGCTTTTCAAACGGGACATTCCCTCGCGCCGAAGAGGCACGGAGACCGCAGCTCCTTCCGGAAAATTTTGAATCCCTATGCCAATGGCCAAGGCAACGGCCCCTCCTAAAGTTGCAGAAGGAAAATCCGCGGCAACGGCACCAAAAGCAACGCCAACTGCAAGCCCTTCGGGAAAATTGTGTAAAGTTATGGCGAGGATGAGCAAAACGCTGCGACGCCAAGTCGTTTTTATTCCTTCGGCTTCCTCCATGGGAAAGTTGAGATGAAGATGCGGAAGCGTTTTATCGATTCCCCATAAGAAAAGGCTCCCTGTAAGAAAACCCGCCGCAGCCGGAAACCAAGCAGGAATATTTTTCCCCTTCGACATCTCGATGGCCGGGGCAAGTAACGACCAGAAACTCGCGGCAATCATGACCCCGCCGGCGAACCCGAGCATCCCGTCAAGTACCCTTCTGCTTATATCCTTCGCCGTAAAGACAACGGCCGCGCCAAGGGCGGTTACCGCCCACGTAAAATAGGTCGCCATGAGAGCTTGTATAATAGGATGAAGGTCTCTAAAGAAATCCATCATGCTTCCGCCTTTGGCTTTGCAAAAACTTCAAAAAACTACTGCTTCTTTAGAAAACAGCGGTTTTAGCTGCCAGATGTCGAACGAACCACTCGGCTGCAAGCCGTGCGACTTCTTCAAGCGTTCCCGTCTCCTCAAAGAGATGAGTAGCACCGGGAACGATTATAAGCTCCCTTTCACCAACAAGTTCATCATAAGCTTGTTGGTTGAGCCCAATTACAGATTCATCAAATCCCCCGACGATAAGGAGGGTTGGAGCTTTTACCTTTGAAAGATGAGGCATCGCTAAATCGGGACGCCCGCCGCGAGAAACAACGGCAAAGATCGAGGAGGAACCCATTGCCGTAGCTTGTAAAGCGGCAGCAGCTCCCGTGCTTGCCCCAAAATAACCAATTCTCAAACCTTCACTTTGAGGTTGATTTTTTAGCCAGTTGGTGGCCAATATGAGCCGCTCCGTAAGAAGGTCGATGTCAAAACGGGTTGAATAAACCATATCCTCCTCTTCGGTAAGAAGATCGAAAAGAAGGGTCCCTATACCGGCTTTTCGCAAAATCCCTGCCACAAAATTATTTCTTGGGCTCAACCGACTACTTCCGCTCCCATGAGCAAAGAGCACGATTCCCTTGGTCCCCTCAGGCAAACCCAACATTCCCTCAAGGGAAACTGAATCTATGGGTATCTCCACCAACTCTTCATAATCTCCAGAAGCTCTTTTTTTCACCATCGTGATCCCCCCCCAACTAAGAAACGTGCCTTTAACTTAAGAATAAATCTTTACTGAACCAACTTCAATAATTTTTAGATGTTCGGAAGAATTTAAACCATAGAAGCATCTTCCATTTGGTTCATTTACTAAAAGTTACACTGTTATCATAAGATACGAGATTGCTTCGCCCCGATGAAACATCGGGACTCGCAATGACCAAGAGAGATGAGTGAGAGTTAACTTTTGCTCGTGCGGACCTCGTTTGAGAAGATGTGAGCTTGTCTTATCGGCTCGAGAATTCGGTATTTGCCGATTGTTTTAAGCGTTAAATCAACCGCTTTTTCAAGACCAATTTTATGACCAACGGAGACATAAATGGGCTTAACTTTTTCTCTTGTCCTCAATACTTTTCCAATCTCTTTACCATCTTTTAAGATTGAAGCCGTTGCGCCTTTTGTTTTCGCCAGCTCAAACACCTCGCCAACAAGGTTTTTCTTGGCCACCCCGATGCTGGATTTATTCAAAAGCACACCCAAATGACTGGCTATGCCTAATCCCCTTGGGTGAGATATCCCATGCCCATCGAAAAAGATAATATCGGGTTCACGCTCAATCTTCTTGAAAGCTTCCAAAAGGACCGGTCCCTCACGAAACGCTAAAAGACCTGGGATATAAGGAAATTCGGCCTCCCCCTTTACCCAAGCTTTTTCTGCTACTTCTAAATCGGGAAAAGTAAGAATAACCACGACACCATAGAGCATATTTTCCTTCTTTGAGTAAGAGACATCAGCCCCGGCAACCAACTTTACATCCTCTATATTAAAATCCGAATCAAAGATGAGATTTTTCTTTAATTTGAGCTGAAGCTCTACCGCTTCTTTTGGAGTTAAATTGAAGGAATGAGCGTAGATTGGTTTCATAAAATCTCCGTTTTTAGCTAAGGCACCAAAACCTCAAGGGCGCGTGGCGCAATCGAAAACTTCATCGGAGTTTTGCCGATTATCTCTCCGTCGGCCTGCACCAGTGCGGGCCCATCGGACACGATCTTAATTTTCTTAGCCCGATAATAACTTACATCGGAAAACCTTAAATGACCGCCCGTTATGACCCCCTGAACATATTTAACGAAACTTGCCGCGGTTTTCCCTGTAAAAACACAGACATCGAGCAATCCGTCGTCGATCTTTGCCTCCCTGGTCACGCTGAAGCTGCCCGCGTAATATTTAGCGTTCCCCACTACAACGAAGTATCCCTCCGTGGGCTCATCATCTAACCTAATTCTAAGGAGAGATGGCTTGTAGGTTAGAAGCGTCTTGAATCCTGTCAAGGGATAGGCCACATCTTTAAGCAATCGTTTTATTTCCGGCTTAACTTCGTGAACTACTTGAGCATCAAAACCGACCCCCGCCATAAGAACAAAATATTTGTCATTTGCCTTGCCCAAGTCGATTCGCTTGTTTTTTCCGTCGATAATAATATCGCAAGCTTTAAAAGGATTGTGAGTAGGAATACCCACTTCATGAGCAAAAACATCCGCCGTTCCGGCAGGAATCAAACCAAATTTGATATTTTTTTTCGCTAACCCGTTTATAACTTCGGATACCGTTCCATCCCCACCGGCAGCTATCACCGTCTTAATCCCCTCTTCTACCGCTCTTTCGGCAAGTCGCGTGGCTTGCCCTTCATGCTCGGTTACGTAAACAGTTAAATCAAAGCCGGCGATTTCGAGTCTGTTTTTAATCTTGGACAAATTTTTCTCTATCCTGCCCTGTCCCGCAATAGGATTTACAATTAAAGCCGCCTTCATGGCTCTCCTTTCTTAAAATTCCTTATGACTATTTTACCCCATGTTTATTTTTGCTTATGAGAAAAAGCTTTTACAAAAAATCATATGATGATACCATAAAAGTAGCTGGAAGGAGGGGTTCGATGACCGGGTTATTGCCGAATTTAATAACTCTCTTGAGAATACCCTTGGGCCTGGCTTCCGCTTTTCAGATAATTCAGGAGAATTGGTCTTTGGCGCTTTTGTTATTTGTGCTTGCCGCTTTCACTGATTATCTGGACGGGACACTCGCCAAACTGTTTGATCAAGAATCGAAGCTCGGCGAGAAGATCTTGGAACCCTTAAGTGATGCCACGATGATCATTGCCCCGCTCGCTGCCCTAAATTATCTTTTTCGCTTTCTTAACTGGCGGCTCGCCATCCCTTTAACGATTTTAATGCTCGCTATTTATACAACCACCAAAATTTGGAAGAAGCTAAATCTGGAAGATATTTTAATGCCACTTTTTTCCATAGCTTACGGAATTGCCACCGTCTCCATCTCATTTACCCTCGCAAATCACATCTCCTTTGCAACCAAATGGTTTGTAATCCTCTTTTTTTCGGTGGCGGCCTGGCTGAAAAGGGAAAGGATTCGCGAGCTTCTTTTCCCCGCAAGCGTTCAGCAAGCTCCGAAAGAAAGCAAAAGATAAAGGATCACCTGCTCATCAGATATCCGCAACGATCTTTACCCGCCCTTATCTTTATTACACATTATCGAGAATTAATAGCTAAATCTTTTTGCTGAGCAACATCGGAGTTTTAAATTATGAAAGGAGGAAAATTGACCTCTTTAAGCTTTGCGCGTTTTTAATTTAAATTTCATTGTAAGAATTCTATCTGAGGAAAAAATTCTTCCGGCTATATAAACAAATATGGAAAAAAATACTACCTCATAAAGAATCCCGTAAAAGACAGCCGCATAATTTCCAAGAAACAAATTTGGCGCCGCAAGAAATGGATGGGTAAAGGGTATCGCAAAAACAACATACCTGACCAAAGGAGACAGACTGCCAATATCAAGAAACATGGTCAAAAAATAGGGTACCATTATCATAATCATAAGAGGAGTTATTAAAACCTGAATGCTTTTTACATCTTCGGCAAAAGCGCCAATAATAACCGCGATTGCAAGAGCGCAAAGTATTCCAAAAAAAAGAGAGAGACCCAGTATCGTATAGCCCGCTGGAGTTAAAACCAGCCCCAAATCTTTCATTACCTCGCTCACCAAAGCGCTTGCAGAACCACCCATTGCCCCACCTGTAATTTCATTCATATAATATCTGAAGCCGAACATATAAAATATGGCCGCGAGGAGGGCTATCAAACCGGCCGCAACCATTTTCGCGGTAACAAGTACATTTCTTGATACAGGAGTAGAAAGCAAAGTTTCCAGCGTCTTGTTTTCCTTCTCCGTAGCAATTGCAGTCGCTATCATCTGAGCCGCAATAATTATGACCAAAAACAAAGCTATGGGAATGAAGGTCGTTTGCGAAGTCACAAAACCCATAACCTGTTCAGGACTTGTCTCGGCCATTTTATCGCCGACAATCACGTGCTCTTTCACTTTTATGGGTACTTTTAATTCTTGAGGATCAACACCGGGAGCTTTTGCCAAGATTAGCTGATTGCTTACGAAATCATTGATTGCAGCCAGTGCCACCTTAGCAGCCTCGATATCTCTTGAGCCAAGAAAAGAAAAATTCTTCAATATGGCATAGGTTTCTATGTCTTGAGATTCCGAGACTCCTAACCCGCTTTCAAAACCCTTCGGGATAACCATGACGATCGTTCCGTCTTTTTCTTTCGTTTCGTCAATAACCGAATCAACATCCCCTTTTTCATAAAGGCTAACTTTGAAACCGGACTTAGAAAGCATCTCGATTACTGAGTTTGAGATTGCCGTACTGTCGAAATCGATAACCGATATGTTCTGTTTGGCTTCAGCCTTTTTGGCTTCCGTGCCAATAACCTTTCCAATAAAAACAAAAAGAAGAACCATGATGATAAGCGGCATTAATACCTGAGGTGTTAAAAGCTCTTTTGTTTCTTTTTTGACTAGAACTAAAAATTTTCTCATCCGGCCACCTTCGCAAAGACTTCTTCTAAATTAGCAGATTCGTATTTTTTCTTAAGCTCGTTCGGCGTTCCCGCATCGTAAATTATACCCTCATGAATTATCCCTACCCTATCCGAAAGATACTCTATTTCAAGCATGTTGTGGCTGGAGAGCAAAACGGACATCCCTTTTTTTGCAAATTCTCTTATCGTATTTCTAATTTCAAGGGCATTTATTACATCAAGTCCGCTCGTGGGTTCGTCAAGTATGGCAAGTTTAGGCCTCGTCATAATGGCCCTGGCCAACAAAAGCTTTCGCATCATCCCCTTGCTGTAAGTGCCAATTTTACTCTTTAGTCTTTCGTTCAAACCAGTTATTCCGCGAGCAGTTTCGATGCACTCTTCCTGGTATTTTTTATCTGAAAAGAAAATTTTTGCCATGAAGCTCAAATAATCTTCCCCCGTCATATTCTTGTATGCTCCCGCTTCCTCGGGCAGATAGCTTATAATCTCACGAATTTTCTCGGCTTCCCTTGAGATGTCTAAACCCGCGACACTTACAGTTCCGGAGGTGGGCTTAAGTATGGTAGCAATTATCCGAAGCGCGGTGGTCTTGCCCGCTCCATTGGGCCCAATTAAAGCAAAGATCTCGTTTTCTTTAACTTCAAAACTGACGCCCTTTAGGGCCTCAAGTTTCCCATAGTTTTTGGTTAAATTCTCAACCGCTAAAATCTTTGCTCACCCTCCATATCAAAATCTTATACTACATATTCTACCACTTCATTAATTCACCAACCGATGGCTTTCCCCTTTTGTTTGTCGGTGGTAGTCAAGCCCACAAAGTTCTGTAATTTGTATCCCGGGTACTGGTCTGACGACTTTTAAGATAAAGACCGTTTACCGTGCCTGCCGGCAAGCTGGAGTTTCCTTTAATGCAAGGAAAATATCTTGTTTCCCCCTTAAAGTTAACAAAATGAAGAAGAAGTAAATAGAGACACTATGCCTACCGGCAGACAGATCGGGTAAACCGAGATTTATAATACTAAAAAGACCGGAGTGCTTACTCCAATCTTCGTATTGCTAAAATGGAGCCGGCGATGGGATTCGAACCCGCGACCTGCTGCTTACAAGGCAGCTGCTCTACCACTGAGCTACACCGGCAAAACACATACTAATGAACGGGCTGATGTTTAAGAGAGACTTCAATTTTTCGCTTTACACGTTGCAAAGCATTATCAATTGACTTTACGTGCCTATCCAATTTTTCAGCTATCTCTTGATAAGGTCTTCCTTCAATATATAACTTGACAACTTTAGATTCATAATCACTTAAAATCTCTTTGAAACTTGCATACATCTTATTAAGCTCTTCACAATTAATTAGCAATTCAACCGGATCAGATACCTCGCTGCCCTGTATTGTATCTTCCAAAGTTCGCTCAGATTCATCTTCGTAATAAGCCGGCCTATTAAATGAAATATATGAATTCAAAGGAATATGCTTCTGTCTGGTGGCGGTTTTTATAGCGGTTATCATCTGCCTTGTTATACAAAGCTCCGCAAAAGCTTTAAAAGACGCATTTCTATCATCACAATAATCCCTGATGGCTTTATAAAGTCCAATCATTCCTTCTTGAATAAGATCTTCCTTGTCGGCACCAATTAAAAAATAAGAGCGGGCTTTAACTTTAACAAAAATTTTATACTTATCAAGAATATAATCTTGAGCCTCTTCATTCCCATTCTTAGCAGCTATTACCACATCCGATTCTTTTAAATCCTCAAAAAACAAGGGTTCTTTTCTTTGACTCTGTTTGTTATTGAAAACACTTGATAATTCAGTAACTTCGTTAGATGTTACTGAATTGGTACCCTGAGATGAAACCGGTTCAACGTCTAAATGCAAATCACACCACCTCCAGAAACTTCAAAATGATAGTCTTAAACGCCAACCCATCACCTCTAAAAAAAGAATATATATACTTAACTGGATAAATTATATAAAACACTAAACCATGAGTCAAGAATCACAAGTTAAATGTTTAAGAGATTCTTTTACCTTGTTGCTTAAGCAATCTTCCAAAAAAATCCTTTTAGGACCCGTTTTTATCAATTCGGTGGAATTGGTTTTTGCTTCAACAATATTTTTAACCATCTCTTTTGGTGTTTTACGAAAAACACCCTTGCTAAATACCGCCTTTTGCTGATCATAGTCAGCGGTTACCACAATCACATTTCTATTCTCTTTTGCCTCATAAGCAAGCCTTTCTATCAGAGAATCAGCCGTCTGACTTCCTTTTGTAAAGTAAACATCAACTCCGAGAATATTTTTTTTCTTTTCTAAATTTCCACGACCGCCTGAGCCATCAAATACAACAGCTACATTGCAATCCTCCACCGCTTTATAATCCACCAGGTCTTCTATCAATTTTACCCTGGCTGTTTCCAAATCTTCTTTATATTGCCAGTATTTTGACTCGTGGTTAATGACATTGTAACCGTCTACGATAATAAGTTCTTTCATAAAGCACCTCTTAAGTCAGTAGTTATCTGGTTACATGGCTACTTGGCTTCTACGTCACCATGTTGCTATGTTACTACGTATTCAGGCAGCTACGCTGCCTCCTATCCTCACACATTAAAATAGCTCCGGCGATAGCAACATTTAAGGAATTTACCTTCCCAAACATTGGTATCTTAACTAAAAAATCGCATTTCTCGAGCAAAAGACGGGCAATTCCTTTATCTTCTCCACCAAGAACGATACACGATTTCCCCGTTAAATCCGTTTCAAAATATAATTTTTCGGCCAAGGCATCCGCACCAAATATCCAGAAACCCCTCTCTTTCAATCTTTCAACAGCCCTCACCAAATTGCTTACCTTAATTATGGGAACGTGCTCAACCGCTCCAGCCGACGCCTTAAAAACAGTGGCTGTAACCTGTACTGAACGCCTTTTGGAAATGATTATTCCGCTTACACCACATGCTTCTGCAGAGCGGATTAGGGAACCAAAATTCTGCGGGTCGGTCACCTCATCCAGGACAAGAACAATCGATTCACAAACATTCTTGACATCACTCAAAAAATTTTCAAGTTCCCGATACTTAAAATCTTCAGCATAAGCAACAATACCTTGATGAACATCGATGTGAGAAATGGACTCGATTTTTTCTCGTGGGACTATCCGAATTAATACCCTCTTTGCTTTGGCTAATTTTTTAATCTTTTTTATGCCTTCGGTTTCCTTAATCCCTTGAGCAATCCAAATCTCCTTAACCTTACGTTCTCCTCTTAATAACTCAAAAACCGGATTGCGGCCGCCGATGATATCCACCAAATTATTTCCTCTCAAAAGTTATCTGACATCCTTGGGGTGTGTCTTTCAAAGCAAAACCGATGCTTGCCAGCTTATTTCTAATTAGGTCCGCCTTCACCCAATCCCTTTCTTCCCGGGCCTTTTCCCGCGCACCGGTTAAAGCGCTAAGCGCTGCGTCTTTTTCCCCAAATTCTTGCCCGACGATATTTTTTGCTAAATCCAATAGCTCATCGGGAAGTTCCCCGGCGATTTCTTTTTCCCTCAACTTGATACCCAAAACCCCCGTAAGCTTAACAAGTTTATCCCGTGCCGGTCTTAATAAATCTCTGTTTTTCTTGCTCAAATTCTTCTGGCTTTCCTCCAAAAAAAGGTTTGTTTCTTTAACAAAATCAAAGATAACCCCCAAGGCGGAAGCAGTGTTAAAATCGTCATCCATGGCATCAATAAATTTCTCCTCGACACCCTCGATAATCTCTCTGAATTCCTCAATTTCAGACGCGCTCGTTCCCGCAATTTCTTCCGATTTATAGAGCAAATAATCAATCCTTTGAATCGTGTTTTCAATTCTCTCAAGCGCCACAGCGACTGAATCGAGATTTCCCTTAGAGTAACTTATCGGACTACGATAGTGAGTCGAGAGGAAGAACATTCTAAGAACATTGGGTTCATATTCCTTCAAAATCTCTCTAACCAAAATCACATTTCCGAGCGACTTTGCCATCTTTTCGTCACTTATGTTTACAAAACCGTTATGAAGCCAATATTTCACAAACGGTGCCTTACCTGCAGAAGCCTCCGCCTGAGCAATCTCGTTTTCGTGATGGGGAAATATTAAATCATGACCCCCGCCGTGAATATCGAACCCCATGCCAAGATATTTGGACGACATTACCGAGCACTCTATATGCCAGCCGGGCCGCCCTTTTCCCCAAGGGCTATCCCAACTGGGCTCGCCCGGTTTTGACGATTTCCAAAGAGCAAAATCCATCGGGTAACGCTTTCTTTCGTCGACATCTACCCTCTCTCCGGCCCTCATCTCTTCAAGCGTTCGGCCTGATAACTTCCCGTAATTATCAAACTTCTGAACTTCAAAAAAAACGTCGCCGTCTATCTCATAAGCAAAACCATTTTCAATCAGACACTTAATTGTCTTAATCATATCGTTTATGTGCTCTGTTGCCCTTGGTTCAATTTGAGGAGACTCGTTGCCGATATTCTTCGTATCCTCATGAAATGCCTCGATGTATTTCTCGGCAATTTCTTTGGTGCTTAAACCTTCCTTATTTGCCCGGTTTATTATCTTGTCATCAACATCGGTTAAGTTGCGAACGTAAACAACATCATAGCCCCTGTATTTTAAATAACGATATATGACATCAAAGGCCACGTAGCAACGAGCGTTGCCGATGTGAATGTAGTTATACACAGTTGGCCCGCAGACATACATGGAAACCTTCCCTTTATCGCGGGGAACAAACTCCTCTTTTTTTCTGGTCAACGTGTTATAAACCTTAAGACTCATTTTTTTTCTTCATCTCCTCAACCGAATGTTCGAGTCCGTCGATTCGACGATGTAAAGAATTAAGAGTTTCCGCCACGGGATCAGGGAGGCGTTCGTGGTGAAGGTCCATGGTCGGAATTCGCTTACCTTCCCTCTTTACAACCCTTCCGGGAATACCAACCACGGTGCTATTTAAGGGAACGGGACGAACAACCACCGCTCCACCACCCACAACGGCGTTGTCGCCGATGGTAATTGCTCCGAGAATCGTAGCCCCGACACCAATTACAACATTATTGCCAATTGTCGGATGACGTTTGCCCTTTTCTTTCCCGGTTCCACCCAGAGTTACACCCTGATACAAAGTAACATTGTCACCTATCTCGGTGGTCTCTCCCACAACTATACCCATGCCGTGGTCGATAAAAAAACTTTTTCCGATTTTCGCTCCGGGGTGAATCTCAATACCGGTCAAAAAACGGCTGATGTGTGAAATCAACCTGGCGATAAGTTTTAAATCCTTTTGGAAAAACCTATGGGCAATTCGATGAAATTGAAGAGCGTGAAAACCCGGATAGGTAAGAAGTATTTCCAAAGTGCTTCTTGCCGCCGGATCTCTCTCTTTTGTTGTCCGAATATCTTCCTTAAAAGTATTAAGCAAGCTTCATTGCCTCCTCAACTCTTTTTAAACATTTTTCTTTTCCGAAAACCGAAATCACGTAAAACAACTCCGGGCCGGATAATCTACCGGTAAGAGCCGCGCGAATGGGATGATAAACCGCTTTCCCTTTAATGTTTCCCGCTTTTAATCTACCGGCAACCCCTTTAAGAAGCACCTTCGCCTTCTCAATATCTATCTTATCCTCTTTTGCCAAAGCTTCCTCGAGTGTTTTAAGTACCATCGAAACCTGCTCGCCTTTTAACTCCTCTAAAACATCTTCAGAATACCCAACTTTATCTTCAAAAAAGAGTTTGGCATTATTTGTTATGTCAGAGAGAACAACAAGATTTGTCTGCACCGCCCTTACAACCTTTTCAACCCAAACAACTTCTTCGCCCGAGAGCTCAGATGCAATATATCCCGCCTCTCTGAGATGAGGCAAAACAAGGGGAGTTAATTCTTCAACGGTGAGCTCTCTTATATGCTGACCGTTTATCCACTTAAGTTTACCTATATCAAAGATGGCCGGACTTTTTGAAACTCTCTCAATTGAGAAAACTTTAGAGAGTTCTTCAAGGGTAAAAATTTCTTTCCCGTCTTCAGAAGACCAGCCTAAAAGAGTAAGATAATTGACAATTGCGCTTGGCAAAAAACCTTGTTCTCGATAATCGCTTATCGACGTTGCGCCATGTCTCTTGCTAAGTTTAGCATGGTCAACACCAAGGATCATTGAAAGATGGCCGAATTTCGGAACCGGATAACCCAACGCCTCAAAAAGCAGAATGTGTCTTGCGGTGTTTGCAAGATGGTCCTCGCCCCTTATAACATGAGTCACTTTCATGGTAACGTCATCAACAACAACTGCTAAGTTAAAACTTGCCGTGCCGTCAGAGCGAACTAAAATAAAATCGCCGATGGTATCGCTATTGAACTCAACATCTCCTTTTATTAAATCGTGGACAATAATTTTTCTTTTTGGAATTTTAAAACGTATAGTGAATTTTCGCCCCTCGGTGATAAACCGCTCTTCTTCCCCAGAGGTTAAATTTATACAATGCCCATCATACTTCGACATTACACCTCGCGCGAGCGCTTCTTTTCGTCTCTTCTCAAGTTCGTTTTCAGTACAATAACATCGATAAGCAAGCTTTTTTTTAAGAAGCTCGTCAACAAATTTTTTGTACAAATCTCCGCGCTTGCTTTGATAATAAGGACCATAATTTCCTTCAATCTCCGGGCCTTCATTCCAATCAAGCCCCAACCACTTTAAATCCTCAATGATGGAACGCTCAAACTCAATGGTTGAACGACTGCGGTCTGTATCTTCTATCCTCAATATAAAATCGCCATTCCGGCTTTTAGCAAAAAACCAGTTGAATAAAGCAGTCCTCGCCGTTCCAATATGCAAATGTCCCGTAGGACTCGGAGCAAACCTTACCCGAATATTTTTCAAAAGTACACACTCCTTATGCAGTCATTAGTTATTAGTTAGTAGTCGGGAGTCCTTAGTCGCTATCGCTCCATTGAAAAATGCAAATTGTAAAATGCAAAAGTTAAATTTGTCCTGATTGTTTTCGTTTTCCCTTTCAATTTAAAATTTCCAATTTCCAATCTTCAATTTACAATTCTTCTTAACCCGTTACCCTTTTATTTTTCCTCCAAAAGCACAATCGCCTGAGCGGCTACGCCTTCGCGCCTGCCGGTAAACCCCATCCCTTCGGTGGTCGTTGCCTTTAAATTTACTTGCGATTTATCAACCTTCAAAACGTCGGAAACTTTTTCTCTCATGCTCTCCCGGTAAGAAGACAACCTGGGCTCCTGCAAAATCACCGTAACATCCAAATTAACAAGCTTATATCCTTTCGAAAACATAAGTTCTCTGACGTTTGCCAATAAATCCAGGCTGCAAATCCCCTTATATTTATCAGATGTGTCAGGAAAATGCCTACCTATATCACCTTCGGCAATAGCACCCAAAATTGCATCAATGACAGCATGAATCAAAACATCCGCATCAGAATGACCTTCCAAACCCAGATGGTGGGGAATCTCAATCCCACCTAAAATAAGCGGCCTATCTTCTGCAAACCTATGTGCGTCATACCCAATTCCAACCCTCACTCTATAAATCCCCTTTTTTTCAGAATTTCACCGGCTAACGCCAAATCATCCTGTGTAGTAATTTTTATATTTTCGCATGAGCCCATAATTGCCTTAACTTTGTAACCCATTCTTTCAAGAAGCACAGAGTCATCTGTCCCATAAAAATTATCACTTTTGGCCTTTTCGTAAGCCTTGTGTAAAATGGAGGGTGCAAAAACCTGCGGCGTCTGAGCCATCCAAAGTTTCTCCCTCGACGACGTTCCTTTAATGATGCTATCTTCCACCACTTTAATTGTATCCTTTACCGGGATACCAACCACCACACCATCGAAATCTTTTAAGAACAATACCGCCTCATCAATAATTTTGGAAGTTACAAGCGGCCTCGCGCCATCGTGAATTAACACGGTCTCCGCCAAAGGAGAAATCAGACACAACCCGTTGTATACCGAGTCTTGTCTTTCTTTCCCTCCTTTTACAATCTTTGACACCTTTCGAAAATTGTATTTCCCAACAACCTCATTTCGACAAAACTCCATATCGTCTTGATTGACCACAAGAATTACTTCATCAATAACCAGACACTTCTCAAAAGCAAATAAAGTATGCGCCAGAACCGGTTTCCCCAATAAAGGCAGATATTGTTTGCTCTGCCCCAGCTTCATTCGACTACTTCTTCCTGCCGCAACGATAATGGCTACATTCATTCTCCTTTTACCGTGTTTCCTTTCTCGCTTTTTAAATTGGTAAAAATCATCCTCCCCGCCGAGGTCTGCAAAACGCTGGTTACATAAACCCTAACTTCTTTCCCGACGCAAGCCCTTCCTCCTTCAACAACCACCATGGTCCCGTCCTCCAAATAACCAACACCCTGGCTTACCTCTTTGCCCTCTTTAACTATCAAAACATTCATCTCTTCGCCGGGAAGAACCACGGGTTTCAACGCATTAGCAAGCTCGTTTATGTTTAAAACCCTCACGCTCTGTAACTCAGCAACTTTATTTAAATTAAAATCATTTGTAAGTATGGGCAATTTTAAATCCTTAGCCATTTGAACCAATTTTGTATCTACATCAAGGGTTTTCGGATAATCTTTTTCAATGATATTCACTTTTACATTTGATTCTTCTTGTAATTCTCGGAGAACATCTAAACCCCGACGACCCCTGTTTCTTTTCAACGAATCCTCTGAGTCAGCTATAGCCTGAAGCTCCCTTAAAATAAAACCGGGAGCGATTAACTCTCCACTTATAAAACCGGTTTTGCAGATATCAACTATACGCCCATCAATAATTACGCTGGTATCAAGAATCTTCTTTCGCGGAATAAACGTTTGCCCTTGCGCTTTGGGTTGACTTAAAAAATTAAATACCGAGCCAATATCCTCCTTTTTGCGCAACCCAATCCACAACCCAAGATAGCCCAATATTACAAAAACAATCATGGCTAAATAGGGACCAAATACCGGAACTCTCCAGAGAGGTAAGGATATGAGGGTTGCCAAAACCAACCCGATGATTAAACCGGTTATCCCAACTAAGATATCTAAAAGGGACACCTTCTGAACAACTTTCTCTATCCTGCTCAAGCCCTTGGCAATTTCTGTGCCAACCATACCGCCCATAAAATATCCTATGCCGACGCCGATTATAATATATAATATGATGCCGATAATTGGTGACCCCGGAATAGGAAATTTGTAGATACCCGACAGTTCAGCTCCGCCAAATGCGCCAAGGAGAGCGAATAGCAAACGAGCAATTGTAACTAACATCGAACTCTCCTCCTATTATTTATCGTTTTTGGTGCTTATTCCCCCCTTTCTTTATAAAATCTTTATAAAATAAATAATAACATACCCTTGAAAATGCAGTCAAAGAAAACACCACGTGAAATATGATATTTAACTGAGATTTTTCTTCCTTGACAACCAAAATAAATAAAACCTATAATGTTCTCAGTTCCAATTACTTAAGGTAAAGGGAGATAAAATGAGCGATAGAGCATGCAAGGAATTCCAAAATACCGTATCGGATTATTTAATAAGACATCGAAGCATCCTTGATGTAATGTCCAAACTGCAAGAAGCAACAGCTCACGTAAACAGGGCAATTAGTAAATCTGTAACCAGCTGTGGGTGCTTAAATATTGAAGCCTCAAAACAACCAATCCCCAAAGATGCCAATTTATCGGAGATGGCAGAGTATGTGCGAACTCATCTTGAGGGAAATCTTTGCCCTACTTGTCTTGATACCATAGAAGCTGAATTGGGAAACACAATGTTCTATATTGCCGCAATATGCACTCTCCTGGATTTAGACCTCGAAAAAATAATTACCCACGAAAACAACCGGATTTCAACCCTCGGAGTTTACAGTCTAACCTAAGTTTCATTAGTAGATAGTTCTTAGTCGGAAGTTTGTTGACTGGTTGGTCTTTTTGACCTTACCTTTTCCCTTTTACCCATCACACTTATCTGCTATCTGCCATCTAAAAATATCTTTCTAAAACACTCTGTTCCTGAAGTTTTTTGAGTCCATTCAGAATAGTTTTTGCTCTAACCTCTCCAACTCCTTCAACTTCATCTAAATCTTCTATGCTAGCCTCCAAGATGGTCTGCAAATCGCCAAACTTCTTTATAATCTTATTCACAATAGCCGGCGGAAGACGTGGAATTTGTCTAAGCAATCTATACCCTCTGGGATGAACAAGTGTATCTAAAATATTTACAGTGTCACCTTCGTATCCAAGCAGCCGACAAATATTTGTCGAATCAAGCAAATCATCCGGGGATAAGATGCTCAATTCCTTCGCGGTTTTTTCGGCACGCCTGCTGTCTTTGCAATAATCCTTTAAAATCATCATATTGTTTTCTTCCACACGGACCATGAGCTCATCCAACTGCATTTTTATCAAGCGACCCTCGGAGCCAAGCTCGCTTATGTACCGCTCAACTTCCTTGGAAATTCTTTTTACCATCTCAAACCTTTGAATTATCGTTGTTACATCCAAAAGCATCGTAAAATCCTGAAACTCAATGGAATTTAAGTTGGAAGAGACTTGATCAAGTCTAATTTTATACTTTTCAAGCGTCTGTAAGGCCTGGTTAGCTTTGGTTAAAAGCGCTCGAATATCTTCAAGCACATATTTATAATTATTCCAATATAAAGAGATAATATCCCGACGCTGTGAAATTGAAATTACCAATGCATCGGTTTGTTTCGCTACACGTTCTGCAGCTCTATGCCGCATACCCGTTTCATTGGTTGCAATGGATGGATCCGGAGCCAATTGAATATTTGCCCCCAAAATTTTTTTGAACTCATGATCCAAGACGATGGCGCCGTCCATTTTGGCCAACTCAAAAAGTTTTTGAGGATGAAACTCAATATCTAATTTAAATCCTCCATCACATATTTTTTCTACGGCCTCAACATCGCCAACAACAATAAGTGCTCCTGTTTTAGCACTTATAATTTGTTCTAATGCATCGCGAATCAAAGTGCCGGGAGCCACCTTTTTCACAACATCAATTAAAGTTGTTTTCTTTTTACTCAATATTTGCGTCACCCCAATCATCACTAATTCAAATATTCCAATGCTTCATAAACGGTTCTCACCGGCAGAAGCTCAACACCTAACTCTTTTTTATTTATATCGACATCTTGCGACGGTAAGATTACCTTTTTAAATCCAAGCCCCGCCGCCTCAACTACACGTTTGTCAATCTGATTTACAAATCTCACTTCACCGGCCAAACCAATTTCACCAAAAGCAACGATGTCATCCGGAACCTTTTTATCGCGATGAGATGACGCTGCAACAAGCGCAATCCCTAAATCGGCAGCAGGTTCCACAACTTTTATCCCCCCTGTAACATTTACATAAACATCGTATCTCTCAAGATGTAAACCCATTTTTTTTTCAAGAACCGCCAAAACCAAGGAGAAGCGATTAAAATCAAGTCCTGAGCAGAGACGACGTGGAACATTAAGATAGGATTTAGAAACCAATCCCTGCAATTCCACAAGGAGAGGACGTTTCCCTTCCATGGTCGCAACCACAACCGAACCCGATGCACCAGTCGGCCTTTCGGCTAAAAACAGTGCAGATGGGTTCACCACTTCGGTCAAGCCCTTTGAAGTCATCTCAAACATGCCTATTTCGTTGGTTGAGCCAAAACGATTTTTAACCGCCCTTACTATCCGATAATTGCGATGCGTATCCCCCTCAAAATACAAAACCGTATCGACTATGTGCTCCAGTATTTTTGGTCCCGCTATGGAACCGCCCTTTGTTACATGCCCGACAATAAAAGTCGGAAGACCTCTCTTCTTAGCTATCCTAAGCAGGCGCCCCGTAAACTCTCTAACCTGACTTACGCTTCCCGGAGCAGAGGAAATATCTGAACAAAACATTGTTTGAATGGAATCAATAACCAAAAACGCGGGATTTATTTCTTCAATCTGATCTTTAATGTAATCAAAATCGGTTTCACATAAAATAAACTGATTGGAAGAAATCCGGCCTAATCTATCCGCTCTCATCTTTATTTGCTTAGCCGACTCTTCGCCTGACACGATTAAAACCTTACCTTCAGCGGCAGCAATATTGTTAGAAACCTGCAAAAGAAGAGTTGACTTACCTATACCGGGCACTCCACCGAGTAAAACAAGGGAACCGTTCACAATACCACCACCCAAAACTCTGTCAAGTTCCGGGATCCGGGTTGAAAGACGATTTTCCATTGAACCTTTAATACTCAATATATCTTGAGCTGCAGTAAAAGATTTAAAAGCATCAGCCCTTTTGTTTTCCATGGCAGATTCTTCTACCATGGTGTTCCATCCCCCGCAATCAGGGCACCTTCCTAACCACTTTAAGGAAGTATAACCGCATTCTTGGCAACGCATTATGGATTGAGCTTTCCGCATACTAAACTCTTTCTATCTAAGTTCCACTTTTTCCTTCTTGGGAGCAAATATTACTTCGCCACCCTTAGCATCAATCTTAATCTTCTGAACCTTTGAAAAATCACCCCGCAATATAGCTTCCGAGAGCGGATCTTCAATCAATCGCTGTATAGCACGTCTAAGTGGTCTCGCCCCAAGAGCGTGGCTATATCCCTTTTTGGAAAGCAAGACTTTCGCTTCGTCAGTCAAAGTTATAGTTATACCTTTGGACTGAAGCTGTTCTTTAACTCGCTTAATCATCAAATCGACAATGGATTTAATGTCTTCCTCTTTAAGCTCATGAAAGACAATTATGTCATCTACCCTATTTAAAAGCTCTGGCCGAAATGAGCGTTTAAGCTCTCCCATTACCTTTTCTTTCATTTCATCGTAAGAAAGAGATTCTTTTGGCTCACTGGAAAAACCAATTTTTGCCGATTTTTGGATCATTCGAGCGCCGAGGTTGGAAGTCATAATCACAATGGTATTCTTAAAATCCACCGTGCGCCCCTGAGCATCCGTTAGTTTCCCGTCTTCCAATATCTGTAAAAGAATGTTGAAAACATCCGGGTGAGCTTTCTCAATCTCATCAAATAAAACAACTGAATATGGCCTGCGTCTCACCGCTTCGGTAAGTTGCCCTCCTTCATCGTAACCAACATATCCCGGCGGAGAACCCACCAATCTGGAAACGGCGTGTTTTTCCATATATTCCGACATATCCAACTGCAAAAGTGCATCCTCGTTTTCGAAAAGATATTCGGCCAAGGCACGGGCTAACTCGGTCTTGCCAACTCCCGAAGGACCGAGAAATATAAACGAACCGGCTGGTCTCTTAGGATCTTTCAAACCCGCCCTGGTCCTCCGGATGGCTTTAGAAACAGCTCTAACTGCTTCCTCCTGTCCAACGACTCTTTCGTGAAGAGTCTCTTCCATATGAAGCAATCTTACCGCTTCCTCCTCCGTAAGTTTTATCACCGGAATCCCAGTCCAAAGAGAAACCGCTTCCGCGATTTCTTTTTCTTCAACCCTTTCCCCGCTTCTAAATTCGGGTCTTTTTCGATTTTCCTCAATGAGTTTCTTTTTTCTTATTAAAGCCCTCTCTTTATCCCTTAAATCAGCGGCTTTTTCAAAATCCTGCCCCTCTACCGCTTCTTCTTTCTCCGTTCTCGTCCGACGTAACTCGTTTTCAACCGCTTTTACCTCAGGAGAAGTCACCGTCGATTTTAATTTTATCTTTGACGCCGCTTCATCCATTAAATCAATTGCTTTATCGGGCAAGAACCTATCCGATATATATCTATCTCCCAGATAAGCGGCGGCAAAAACTGCCTCATCAGTAATAGTCACATGATGATAGTCTTCATAACGATTCCTCAAACCTTTTAAAATATCTACGGTTTCAGCAACGGTAGGTTCATCAACCATTATCGGTTGAAATCTGCGTTCCAGAGCGGAGTCCTTCTCTATGTGTTTTCTGTACTCATTTAAAGTAGTGGCCCCAATAGTTTGTATTTCACCGCGCGCAAGAGATGGTTTTAAAATACTCGCTGCATCAATGGCGCCTTCAGCTGCCCCGGCTCCAACAAGATTGTGAATTTCATCAATGAAAATAATGACATTGCCCTTGCTGCGAATCTCCTTCATGACCTTTTTAAGTCTTTCCTCAAACTCGCCCCGGTACTTGGAGCCGGCAACCAACAATCCTAAGTCCAAAGTGTATATTTGTTTGCCCTCAAGTATTTCGGGGACCTCGTTTTTGACTATAAGCTGGGCTAAGCCTTCAACTATCGCCGTCTTGCCCACCCCGGGATCACCTATTAAAACCGGATTATTTTTGGTTCTTCTGGATAAAATTTGCATTACTCTTTCTATTTTTTTCTTCCTGCCCACCACGGGATCGAGTTTGTTTTCCACGGCATATTGGGTAAGATTCCTACCAAACTCATCAAGAAGATTCTTTTTCTTCTTTGGCGCAGCTTTTAGCTCCGCTGCTTTATCTTCATGATATCCATTTAAAAGTTGTATTATCTGTTCCTTTATGTTTTCAAAATCTGCCCCTAAATCTGTAAGAATTTTCGCCGCAAGTCCTTCCTTCTCCTTTATTAAACCAAGCAAAATATGCTCAGTCCCAATATAGTTATGGCCGAGTTTCAAGGCTTCCCTTAAAGAAAACTCCAGAGCTTTTTTAGTGCGAGGAGTAAAAGGAATGTGACCGCTTTGCTCAGCATCCCCCATCTCGGTCTCTTCTTCTATTTGAAGCCTTATGTCTTTTAAGTCAATGCCCGTACCTTCCAACGCTTTGACGGCAATTCCTTCTTTTTCGCGAATTATCCCCAATAAAAGGTGTTCGGTCCCGACGTAATTCTGTCTCATAATTTTGGCTTCTTCTTGAGCAAAAATAATTGTCCTTCTCGCTCTTTCCGTAAATCGCTCAAACATTTATACCGCCCCCCTCCCGCAGTTTAAATAACTCACGTTTTATTAGCTCAGCACGAACTTTATCCTCAGCTTCGGAGTCTTCATTAAAATCTTCTCCCACCAAATCGCGCAAGTGGGCAGACCTTATAGACATCATCAATTTAGTCATTTTCTTCCGACTTAAATGAGGTAAAATTTTAAGATCAATTCCCAATCGAAGCATCGATAAATAATCGATTGCTTCTTCAAAAGAGATTAGCTTCGCGTGAGTTAAAATGCCCCACGATCTTGAAATTTCATCCAATAACTTGATTTTCTCCTCTTTTAATAAAAGTTGCCTGGCAGACCTTTCTTTCTTAATTATGCTTTTCGACACAGTTTCCAAGTTGCTGATAATTTCACTCTCAGATTTACCTAAAGTCACTTGATTGGATATCTGATAAAAGTTCCCGGCTATATCGGTTCCTTCCCCAAAAAGTCCCCTTATGGTTATACCGGAATCTGATAAGTTCGAAAACAACAGTTCAATTTCATCATTTATTGTCAAAGCCGGCAAATGCATCATAATCGAAGCCCTCATAGCAGTACCAATGTTCGTGGGGCACTCAGTTAAATACCCCCAACGCTTAGAAAAAGCGTAGGGCAAGTGTGAACTTAATATATCATCCGCTTCGTTCGCAATTTTCCAAGCATTTTTAAGTTGAAACCCAAGAGAAAAAGCATGAATACGAAGATGATCCTCTTCGTTAATCATCACACATAAATTGCTTCGTTTTTCACTTAAGATAACCGCTCGGCCTTTCTCGCCCTCATCGAAAACCGGGCTTATCAAATGCTTTTCCACAAGCATATCTCTCTCTTGAGGAAGAAGCTCTTCTAATAAAATCAAATCAAGGTCCTTGAGCTCATCGTTTTTGCGAAGAGCCTTCGAGATAAAATCGCAAACTTCCATTAATTGAGCCTCGCTTGCCCGATGAGGAAAGACAAAATTTGCCAAGTTCCTGGCAACCCTCACTCGACTGCTTATAACTACATCAGATTCGACGCCTTCGGCTTCTGTCCAGTATCCAATCGACTTAAACCTAATCAAATCAACCTACCTCCAAAGAAACATGTCTTTCTAAATCCTTAATTTCATCTCTTACCTTGGCGGCTTTTTCATATTCTTCTTCCCCAACGTAAAATTTCAATTGACGACGCAGCTCCATTAACTTCAACTCCAACCTAATTGTCTCGTTCAAAAGCATTGGTATTTTACCTACATGCTCTCCGGTGCCGTGAATCTTATTTAACAAACAAGAAAACTTATCATCAAACGTTTTGTAGCATTCACTGCACCCAAACCTGCCGTTTTTATAAAAATCGCTCAACTTCATGCCGCAATTTGAGCAAACCGTTTCTTCTCCCTCAAGTTCCTCGGGAAAAACACCCTTCCCAAGATCAAAGATTTCACTCAAAGATTGAGGAAGCTCAAAAAATTCATCAAAGGATAAGCTGTTATCCCAAAATTTCTTGGCACATTCTTCGCAAAGATGAGTTTTAAAAACCTTTCCGTTTACAATTTTAATTAAATAAACACAAGGTATGTTTTCGTGACATTCATCGCAAAACATAATTTTCCTCTCCAAAAAAAAGGAACACACAACTAATTTTATTTTATCACCCGTGGCACTTTTTAGCCACGCGGTGATTGGGTTCTATACATATGCAACATAGAAGGACTTTTATTATACATCATTTTCTGCTCCACAAATTCAATTGGAGTAAGTAAATTTAGACTCCTGTG
>Ga0209121_10000525_pt1 | contig 40545 bp, 38 predicted proteins | sample Cruoilmetagenom3_FD_187292 | JGI IMG/M metagenome (GOLD analysis project Ga0209121, IMG submission 187292) | Oil polluted marine microbial communities from Coal Oil Point, Santa Barbara, California, USA - Sample 3 (SPAdes) (version 2) | ecosystem: Environmental > Aquatic > Marine > Oil seeps ... | reverse complement strand
GGCCTGCCGTATTCGTTCGCCACATCTACCTCCCCACGAAGTCGAGGATACCGCTCGTCATGCCCATCGCGAGCTTGTCCTGGTAGTGCGGGCTGGACAGCAGCTTGTCCTCGACGGGATTGGTCATGAATCCACACTCCACCAGTATCGCAGGGACTTCCGCCCAGTTGAAGCCCGTGATGTCATCGCGCGGCACGATACCGCGATCGACAGCACCTGTGGAGGCGATCATCGCAGACTGTATGCGCGCGGCTGCGTCAGCGCTGGCTGAGGATATCGGCTCAGTCCACTGGTTCACTGCGGGATACAGGATCGAGATGCCGCTGGCGTCCGGATTGGGACTTCCGTCGCCATGAATGCGTACGAACAGTGCCGCGCCGGCCTCGTTGGCCATGACCGCACGCTCACCGTTGGAGATGTTCACATCGTTGGCCTCGCGGGTCATCACCACCGTGATTCCCGCCTCCTCAAGATGTGCCTTGAGGTTGAGTGCGATCTGAAGGGTGATCTCGTACTCGGGAATGAACGTCGTCGTACCGGTGGTACCGCCACTCACTCGGTCCTTGGTCTCGTGGGACCCTGGGCCTACTGGCTCCTGTGAGGTGTCCGAGTGTGACTGGTGTCCGGGATCGATGCACACGACCACGTCGGCCAGTGACGCTGCGGGGGTGGCGGAAGGTGCAACGGTTACCACGACCACGCCGCCCACGAATACCATCTCACCGACAGCAGGTTCCTGTGCGAGCACAAGTCTGGTGTCTCCATCCACCGTGGGCGCGACGCTTGAATCCTCGACAACATCGATTGCGATGCCCGCAGCCTCTGCCACGACCTGAACCTCGATCAAGGGTCGGCCAATCAGATCTGGAACCTCAACGACGTCGGGAGTCTCCGTGGAGACTATCGACTCGTAGGTTTCGGCGCTCGCTGCCTGAGAGACTTCCTGTATCTCAGGAATCTGCTCCACGGTGGTCGCCGCGACATCATTCGTCGTCGCGTCATCTGCGCCAGAGCCGAGAGCGATGACCACCGACAAACCGATTGCCGCAACGGCGACACCCGCAACGGTCGCAAGCATCACATGCTGGCGCCTGCGTCCGCGTGCCCGTGCTCGTCTGTGTGATCTGGATTTCTTCATCTGAGAGTCGTTCTGGTGGGCCCGGTAGGATTCGAACCTACAACCAAGGGATTATGAGTCCCCTGCTCCACCATTGAGCTACGGGCCCACGCGTCCAACGACTGGTCGCAGCCTCCAACTATAGCGCAATCACGCCTTGGAACCGAGCAGATATCGTACCTGATTTCCTTACGCATTACAGCACCCATCAAAGATCATAAGATGGCTGTTGCCACCTACAGTACCGTTCCGTATAATCGCAAGGCGCACGCGTGCACCGCGCCACTGATATTCCTCGGTAGCTCAATGGCAGAGCATCCGGCTGTTAACCGGAGGGTTGTAGGTTCGAATCCTACCCGAGGAGCCACAGATACGACTCAGGACCGCCCCCACCGGGGCGGTCCTGTTCATTACACGAATGTCATCAAGCGAATCACTACTCGAGATAATCCTTGAGCTTGCCCGACCGAGACGGATGCCGGAGCTTGCAAAGCGTCTTGGACTCGATCTGGCGAATACGCTCGCGCGTAACGCCAAACTCCCGGCCAACCTCTTCCAACGTGCGCGGGTGACCGTCCTGGAGACCGAAGCGCAGTTCAATGACCTTGCGCTCACGCTCTGAGAGACCGTCAAGCACCTTGGAGAGCTGACCCTGCAACATGGAGAAGGAAGCGGCCTCGGGCGGCACGACAGCCTCTCCGTCCTCGATGAAGTCTCCCAGCTGGGAATCCTCTTCCTCACCGATGGGCGTTTCGAGGGACACCGGCTCCTGAGAGATCTTGAGGATCTCCCGCACACGCTCGGCCGTCATCTCCATCTTGTCGCCGATCTCCTCCGGCGTGGGCTCTCGTCCAAGCTCCTGCAGAAGCTGACGCTGAACTCGAATGAGCTTGTTGATGGTCTCCACCATGTGCACCGGGATGCGAATGGTGCGCGCCTGGTCCGCGATTGCGCGAGTGATGGCCTGACGAATCCACCATGTAGCGTATGTGGAGAACTTGTAGCCCTTGGTGTAGTCGAACTTCTCGACCGCGCGGATCAGACCGAGGTTGCCTTCCTGGATGAGATCGAGGAAGAGCATGCCTCGACCGACGTAGCGTTTGGCGATTGAGACGACCAGTCTCAGGTTAGCCTCGACGAGCTGCTGTTTGGCTTCGAGACCCACGGCCTCCATGCGACGCAGGCGACGATTCTCAGCACGATCGATCTTGGTGCCGGCCGCCACTGCCTCTTCCATGCGAGCCGTGGCCTCCAGGCCAGCCTCGATCTTCATGGCGAGGTCGACTTCCTGTGCGGCGGTCAGCAGCGGAACCTTGCCGATCTCCTTGAGGTACATGCGCACAGGGTCGCCCGTGAGAGGAGCAAGTGCGGATGAATCCGTGCGTCGCTTGGCCTTCTTCTTCTTAGGCGCAGGCTTAGGCAACGGGATGTTGATATGTTCCTTCTCTTCGTTCGACACGGGATCATCACTGTCTCCGTCGTCGGGCTTCCGCTTCTCGGCCTCGGAACCCAACTCGACGACTTCAGTCTCGTCCACGATCGCTATGCCCTCTTCGCGGAAGAACCCGTAGATGTTGTCGACCTGATCATCGGAGAGATCGATGTCGCCCAGAGCACCCTGTATCTCCTCATCGGAGAGGTCACCCTTGGACTTGCCCATTTTGGCGAGAGTCTTCACCTCGCCAAGTTCGAGTTCAGGTGCCACCTTCTTTGCCGCAGCCTTTTTGGGCGCATCCTTCTTAGCTGCGGGCTTCTTAGCGGCAGGCTTCTTGGGTGCGGCCTTCTCAGCCACCGGCTTCTTGGGTGCCGGTTTCTTCGCTGCGGGCTTTTTGGCTGCAGGCTTCTGGGCTGGCTTTTCCTTTGGAGTGACCGACTCCTTCTTGGCGTCGGTCGTGGTGCTCTTGGTGTTCTTGGTCGGCTTGTCCGCCACGCTATCCCCACACTTCCTGGTCAGGGTCAGGGGCTCCTACACCGCGACGCAGGTTATGCACCTGCACCTCGAGAGTGCCTGTCTCTCTGAACAAATCGTCATAAACAGCCTTGTCCTTAACCGGATCAAGGGATTTCATCCGTGTCTTCTGTTCCTTGATTAGACGCTCGAGGGCGAATTCCTTGAGTTTACTCAAGAGCTCTCGAACCACCGAGTCTACATCTTCCTGCCCACGGTCGTCCACGATTACACCGCTCACGATGGCGGCTGAATCAGGATCCGCTGACGACACTGCCGCGAATAGCTCCTGCCCAACCGCACTCGGAACGCTAGTTACCACGTCCAGCGCACGCTTGATCGACTCATTGATGAGCAGGTCTGTCCCTAGCAATCCCCGTGCCTTGCCACGCAAATTCGGACGCGCGATCAACACTCCCAGCAAGTCCATCTCGATCTGTGACTGTGGATCCCTGAACTTCTGCAGCTGGTCGGCCTCGGACTCGGATGAACTCGACTCCGAGTCCTGGCTGCGAGTGAACTGGGGTTTTGCGATCTTGACGGCCTGCTGCACGGTCGCGTAATCCACTTGGAGCCGATCGGCGATATAGTTCGCGTAGTCGTGTGCCAGCAGAGACTCTTTGACTGCGGCGAGCACCCCGGCTCCATCACGAAGCGCTTTGACCCGATCTTCCGGCTTGGACAGATCGTGCACAGCCATTCGACGATCGATCACGAACTGCAGCAACGGGACGGCGTCTTCGATCAAGTCCCTCATCGCATCTGCACCCGCGGCCGAGACATAGTCGGCGGGATCCTTGCCGTCGGGAATGAGCGCCACACTCAGATCGATCTTGGAGGATCCGGCCTCAGGCGTGAGCGTGCTGTCGATGAACTCAGCAGCACGGTCCGCCGCACGCATTCCCGCCTCATCACCGTCAAAGAGGTACACGACGCGCTTGGCGAATCGGGACAGAAGCTTCACATGCTGCGCGGTGAGCGCAGTTCCCAGTGTGGCCACCGTGTTCTTGATGCCGGCCTCGTGCATGGCGATGACATCCGTGTATCCCTCGACAACGACCGCAGTACTGGGCTTGCTGGAGACGATCTCGTTCTTTGCTCGATCGATCGCGTACAGATTCCGCGACTTATGAAATACCGGAGTCTCCTGCGTGTTCAGGTACTTGGGCTCACCCGAGCCGATGACCCTGCCGCCGAAACCGACACATCGGCCGGAGAGATCGCGAATGGGGAACATGACGCGTTCGTAGAAGCGATCGCGCACGCGTCCCGTTCTATCATCTTTGAGAGCGACGTTGGCCTTGATGAGCTCGTCGGCCGTGAAGCCTTTCTGCGTGAGGTGCTTGGTGAGCACACCTCGACCGGGCGCGTAGCCCAGCTGGAACTCCTTGGCGACATCACTCGTGAATCCGCGCGCGGACAGATAGTCGCGAGCAGCAGCGGGGCCTTCGTCTCGTGAGGAGAGCAGGTACTTGTGGTAGAAGTCAGCGGACTCCTCAAGGGCGGCCATGAGCCGCTCCTTCATGCCACGAGGCAGACCGCCTCCCTCTTCGACGATCTCAATGCGCGCACGATCAGCCAATGCTCGTACGGCATCAGGAAACTCAAGTGATTCGGTACGCATGACATAGCCGAACGCGTCGCCACCGACGCCACATCCAAAGCAGTGCCAGAGCTGCGTGCCAGGGTCGATCTTGAATGAGGGGGTCTTCTCGTTATGAAAAGGGCAACATCCCCAGAAGAGACGGCCCTTCTTCTTCAGTTGGACCGATTCGGCGATGAGATCGACCACATCGGTCGCCTCACGTACCCGATCGACGTCCTCGTCGGATATCCGGCCCAACTCTCCCCTCCTCATGTCACGCCCACTACAGGGCATAGATGATGCATCGCGCCCGCCTGTCCGCAATGTAGCGGAGCGACGGGCGCCACAACTTATAAACGGAATGCTCCCGTGAACCACATGGGCCCACGGGAGCATTGTACTACTCCGTCATGACACCAGCGTCAGCCGATGCCGGTCGTGCAGCGATCCTAGCCGTGAATGGACTGGAACAGCGGCACGAATACCAGGCTCACAACGGTCATGAGCTTGATGAGGATGTTCATGGACGGACCAGAGGTGTCCTTGAACGGGTCACCAACAGTGTCACCAACGACGGCGGCTTTGTGGGCGTCAGAACCCTTGCCACCGTGCTCGCCACCCTCGATGTACTTCTTGGCGTTATCCCACGCACCACCGGCGTTGGACATGAATACAGCCATAAGGAATCCGGTCACGAGCGCGCCTGCCAGAAGACCAGCAAGCATATCCACGCTTATGATGCCGACGATCAGCGGAGCCGCCACGGCGATAGCACCGGGAGCGACCATTTCGCGAAGTGCGGATGCCGTGGAGATGTCGACACAGGAGGCGTGGTCCGGCTTGCCGGTACCCTCCATGATGCCGGGGATCTCGCGGAACTGGCGACGAACCTCGCCGATCATGGCGAAGGCCGCACGACCGACAGCGTTCATGGTGAGAGCGCCAAAGAGGAACGGCAGCATTCCACCGATGAACATGCCGATGATGACCAGCGGGTTGTCGAGACCCATATCCATCGAAACCGCATTGGCTCCGGCGGTGAGTGACTCGCGGAACGCCACGAACAGCGCCAGAGCGGTGAGACCGGCGGAGCCGATCGCGAAGCCCTTGGCGATGGCAGCCGTGGTGTTGCCTACCGAGTCGAGACCGTCGGTGATCTTGCGGATCTCCGGGCCCATCTCGGCCATCTCAGCGATGCCGCCGGCGTTATCGGCCACAGGACCGTACGCGTCGACACCGACCGTGATGGCGGTGATCGAGAGCATACCCAGGGCGGACAGTGCGATTCCGTAGATACCGCCACCGTCAACTGCGTTCTCGCCGCAGGTGAAGCTTACGAAGATTGCAGCCGCGACCACGAGGATCGGGAATGCGGTGGACATCATACCCGTGCCAAGACCTGCGATGAGGTTGGTCGCCGTACCAGTCTCGCTGGCCGCGGCGATCTTCTTGACGGGGCTGAAGTGATCGCTCGTGTAGAACTCGGTGATCTTGCCGATGGTCATACCCGCGACCAGACCGGCAACAACGGCGCCGAGATACCACATTGCATCGACATCTGAACCCACGCGAGTGGACCAGTGGTAGAACAGCCAGGCCATCGCACCGATTTCAAGGGCGGCGGCGACGTACGTGCCCATGTTGAGGGCGGTGTGGAGGTTGGCCCCCTCCTTGGCGCGTACTGCGAACAGACCGATGACTGACATCACGATACCGAAGGCAGCGATGAGCAGCGGAACGGTCACGCCGTACTGGAAGTCGATACCAGCACCAACGCCATACCAGAGTGAAACGGCGAGGACCATGGGAGCCAGCATCGATCCGACGTAGCTCTCAAAGAGGTCGGCACCCATACCGGCAACGTCGCCCACGTTGTCGCCCACGTTGTCAGCGATGACAGCGGGGTTACGGGGATCGTCCTCGGGGATTCCAGCCTCAACCTTGCCGACCAGGTCGGCGCCGACGTCTGCGGCCTTGGTGTAGATACCGCCACCGACACGCGCGAAGAGCGCGATCGAGGAAGCACCCATTGCGAAGCCGTTGACGATCTCGGGCTGCGGGTTGTCACCGTTGATGATCATGAAGATCGCCCATAGGGACAGACCTCCCAGACCGAACGATGCCACCGTGAGACCCATGGTGAGACCCGAACGGAATGCGACGTTCAGGGCGCTGGCCACGCTCTTGGTGGCGGCCTGAGCCGTACGCGCATTGGCGCGAGTCGCAATGAACATGCCGAAGAATCCGGCACCAGCGGACAGGATCGCACCCGTGAGGAATGCGACTGCCGTCTGCCATGCGACAGTGACCGCGAGAATGGCGGCCACGACGGCAGCGAAGATCGCAAGGATACGATACTCGCGCTTCAGGAAAGCGAGCGCGCCCTCCTGGATCGCCTTCGAGATCTCTTTCATCTTGTCAGTGCCCTCGTCCTGCTTCAGGACCCAGGACGCCAGGTAAAGCGCCACTCCGAAGCCAAATACCGCAGCAACCGGAGCTATCCAAACAATCCAATCAGCCATCTACGTGCCACTCCTTCCGCGTCAACCTCTAGGGTTGGTTGTCCCGCCGATTCTATGCGAACCGCACCTATACGGCAACAGTTTGGAAACAGAGTACCCGTCAGGAGTTTGCGCGAATGCTGAACACTAGAACATCCAGTTCCGCGGAACAAAGAGCCGCTCGTATGCGCGAATGGCGAATCGATCGGTCATTCCTGCGATGTAATCAGTGATCCGCTGCGGTAGTTCATCGTCCGTGATCGGCTGAAACTCCTGCGGAAGACCACCGGGGTTCTCGAGATAGTGCCTGAACAGCGCCTGCACCACTCCGTAAGCCTTGGGCTCCTCAGCCTTGGCTCTTTCTGAGAGATATACGTTCTCAAAGAGGAACGTGCGGAGATCCATCATGGCGTCCCACACACGCGGACTCATACGGATGTCGTCGGCCTCAACACTGGATTCGACCATGTCCTGCACCATGGTGGTGATACGGGCACCGTGGCTGTGCCCCAGGATGTCAGTGGGTCCCTGCGGAAGCTCTGTCTCCAAGAGCAACTCACCGCGCATGGCGTCATCGATGTCGTGATTGACGTAGGCGATGCGGTCGGCAATGGCGACGATCTGGCCTTCCAGCGTGGTCGCCTTATCCTTGCCCGTGTGGTGCTCGATGCCATCTCGAACCTCCCACGTGAGGTTCAATCCCTTGCCGTCGTACTCGAGTTCCTCAACGATTCTCAGCGACTGAAGGTTATGTCGAAATCGACGCGGAGCCTGCGGATACTGATCCTTCAACTCGGTGAGAATCGCACCGATGGCATCCTCGCCGATGTGCCCGAACGGCGTATGACCCAGATCATGCCCAAGCGCGATGGCCTCCGTGAGGTCCTCATTCAAACGCAGCGCCCGTGCGATCGACCGCGCGATCTGGGCGACCTCCAGCGTGTGTGTGAGACGCGTGCGGTAATGATCGCCCTCAGGTGCCAGAAATACCTGCGTCTTGTGCGAGAGCCGACGAAACGCCTTGCAGTGCAGGATTCGATCGCGGTCGCGCTGGAACTCGGTCCGATACGGATCCAACTCGATGGGACGAGCACGTCCACGCGTGGCTTCTACAAACGCGGCGCGCGAAGAAAGCCGAGTGCGCTCCTCGGCCTCAAGATCCTGTCGTGTGATGATCCCTGCTGACACTGGTCCTCCCGACCACTCATGAATCTCTGTGTGTCGATTCTAGCCCACGAGTACGACAACGAGATACCACGCGGCCGACGCGAGTACCGAACCAAAGACCCAGCGGGACCGTGAGCCCCATGCGCGCGCGAACAGCACACCGATGATCGCCCCCAGGAGAACGGCCAAGTGCGCAAGCGGGAACGGCTCGAACCAGAGAGGAAACGCTGCTTTTGCAGCTGCGGCGGATGCGCGCCTCGCATCATCGAGAGGAAGAAGCCAGTACACAACCCACGGCACGATGAGGCCCACAGCAGAGGCAAGCGCCCACGCGCCCCACAAGGGGCGCTCCGTGCGGGAATGCCCCTGAATGAGCGGGGACCTCGGTGCTTGGTAGAGCTTGGTCCTACCCACTTTGGCCCCCTCAGGCATCGCCATGTACAAGAACGTGACAGGGACGCCATGGGCGTCCCTGTCAGTATCCATATGAACGCTCTAGGCGTTCCCCTCGTCACTCAGAGCGGCTTGTGCAGCCGCCAGACGCGCGAGTGGAACTCTATACGGTGAACATGAAACGTAACTGAGACCGATACTGTGGAACACCTTCACGGAATCGGGGTCTCCACCATGCTCGCCGCAGACACCGAGCTTGATGCCCGGATTGGTCGAGCGGCCCAGATCGCAGCCCATCTTCACAAGCTTGGCGACACCAGAGTCCACCGTCTCAAAAGGATTGCGGGGAAGAATCCGGCGATCGAGATACCGAGGCAGGAACTTGGCCTCGATGTCATCGCGGCTGAACCCAAAGGTGGTCTGTGTGAGGTCGTTGGTGCCAAAGGAGAAGAAGTCGGCGACCTTGGCGATCTCGTCGGCGGTGACCGCAGCACGAGGCAGCTCGATCATGGTGCCGATGGGGATATCGATCTCCATACCGCACTCAGCCTTGACCTCGGCCAAGATCACCTCTGACTCATCTCGCAGGGTCTGGAGCTCGGCGACCACGCTCACGAGCGGGATCATGATCTCCGGCCGCGGATCCTTGCCGGCCTTCTTGAGCTGGCAGGCGGCCAACGTGATCGCTCGGACCTGCATCCCGTAGATCTCAGGATTCATGATGCCCAGTCGGCATCCACGAAGTCCGAGCATGGGGTTGGCCTCGCTCATGCGGTCTATCTGGTCGAGCAGCCTGCGCTTGGGCGCGAGCTCTGATGCCGAGACACCTGCGGCCTCTGCGCGTGCGATCTCGATCGCCAGTTCGCGCGGGTCGTCCAGGAACTCGTGCAGCGGTGGGTCGAGCAGGCGCACGGTAACGGGCAGGCCGTCCATGGCCTCAAATATCCCCAGATAGTCCGAGATCTGCACTTCCAGGAGTTTGGCGAGAGCGCCGTCGACGACTTCAGGATCCTCGGACAGGATCATGTCCTGCACGATGTTCTTTCGATCGCCGAGGAACATGTGCTCCGTGCGGCAGAGGCCGATGCCCTCGGCTCCGAATCCACGACCCAGCCCAGCATCGTCGGGCGTATCGGCGTTGGCACGAACACCCAAGCGACGGAACTCATCGGCCCAGTTCAGGATGGTGTCAAAGTCACCGGTGACCTCAGGAAGCACGAGCGGGACCGCACCGAGCACGACGCGACCCGTGGTGCCGTCGAGCGAGATGATATCGCCCTCGCCCAGCACAACATCGGTTCCGGCGATTCCAACAGTCTTGTTCTCCGCATCGATCCTGAGCGCCTCGGCGCCACAGACGGCGGGCTTGCCCATGCCGCGTGCGACGACTGCCGCGTGCGAAGTCTTTCCGCCGTGGCTGGTGAGAATACCCTCGGCCGCGTCCATGCCGCGCAGGTCGTCGGGCGTGGTTTCCCAGCGTACGAGAATGACCTTGCGGCCGTGAGCTACAGCTTCGACGGCGGCGGCGGACGTGAATACGACCTCGCCTACAGCAGCGCCCGGTGATGCGTTGAGGCCCTTGGTGAGAACCTCCATCTCCGCTTTCGGGTCGAACTGCGGGTGCAGGAGCTGATCGAGCTGATCGGGATCGACGCGCATGATCGCCTCACGCTTGTCGATGAGACCCTCTGACTCCATGTCCACGGCCAGCTTCACCGCAGCGCGCGCGGTACGCTTGCCGACACGAGTCTGAAGCATCCAGAGCTTGCCCTGCTCAATGGTGAACTCGATGTCACACATGTCCTTATAGTGAGTCTCAAGCGTTTCGAACGCCTGATCGAGTTCCTTGGCCACTGCGGGCATGACCTGATGCATCTCGGCGATGGGCTGCGTGATACGGATACCCGCCACCACGTCCTCGCCCTGTGCGTTCACCAGGAAATCGCCGTAGTACTCTTTGGTGCCGTCGGCCGGGTTGCGCGTGAAAGCCACGCCGGTACCGCTCGTGTCACCCTTGTTGCCGAAGACCATGGTCTGCACGTTCACAGCAGTGCCCATATCGTCGGAGAGCTTGTTCATCTGTCGGTAGTAGATGGCGCGATCGTTCATCCAGCTGCGGAACACGGCCTCAATTGAGAGGCGAAGTTGTGTCGCGACATCCTGCGGGAAGGCGACGGAGCCGCCATCGACGAGCGCGGGGAAGTCCTCGGCGGAGACATTCTGCGAAACGAGCGTCTTGAATGAGCCGACGAGCTGCTCAAGGTCCGCTGCAGTGAGTTCGGTGTCGAGGTTCACGCCGCGCTCATGCTTCAGGCGCGTTATGGCGTTCTCGAACACGTCGCCGTCGATCTCCAGAACCACCTTGCCGAACATCTGGATGAATCGACGATAGGAGTCCCACGCGAACCGAGCGTTCTCGGTCTGACGGATCAGGCCCTGGACGGAGGTGTCGTTGAGACCGAGGTTGAGAATGGTGTCCATCATGCCCGGCATGGAGAACGGAGCGCCCGAGCGCACTGACACAAGAAGCGGATCGTTCGCATCGCCGAGTCGCTTGCCCATGGTCTCTTCGAGCTCGGACACGTAGCGAGCGATCTCCTCATCCAACCCCTGAGGAAACTCGTTGTTGCCCTGCGAGTACTCGACACATGCCTGACAGGTGATCGTGAACCCCGGAGGGACCGGCAGCCCCAGTCTCGTCATCTCTGCAAGATTGGCACCTTTGCCACCCAGAACGAACTTCATCGAAGTGTCGCCCTCACGGAACGCATACACACGCTTAACGTCGGACAAATCCCCACTCCCTTACTCGGCCTGTACGTGCGTCACATATGGTACCGCACCACGGCACCGGGTGGAGCCGTGAATACCGTACGAAATGCCCTATGACTCAAGATAGCGGATGATCTCCTGCGCCGTCTCCTCGACGGCACGGTTATCGGTGCGTATCACGATCGCCCCCAGGCGTCGCATGAGATCGCGCGCCGTCTCCATCTCGCGCTCCACAGCCTCGCGATCTGCATAACGCCTCACATGCCCTCCGAGGCCCTTGAGACGCGCCCCCCGGATCGAGGACAGGAGCGCAGGATCGCTCACGAGTCCGAACACTCGATTTGACTGCACATCAAAGAGTTCCTTGGGCGGGTCGACGCCGTAGACGAGGGGGACATTCGCGACCTTGTAGCCCTTGCCGGCGATGTACATGGAGAGCGGTGTCTTGCTCGTTCGAGAAACGCCGACGAGAACGACCTCCGCATCGGTGAGGCCTTCAGGATTACGCCCGTCGTCATGCTTGACCGCGAACTCCATGGCATCGATGCGCTCGTAGTAGTCGCGATCCGTCTTGCGAATCGCCCCGGGCTCCACGTGCGGCTCCTGCCCGGAGACACACGCAAGGGCAGCCACCGGCGGCCCCATGATGTCCACTGCGGGAATCCCGCGTTCCGGAGCGAGCAGCTCCATCTCGGCTCGGAGCGTGGGATCGGCGAACGTGTGGAATACGACGCAACTATCATCGTCGCAGAGGGTGTCGAGCACCGTGCGCAGTTCCTCTGACGATGAGATCTTGCCCGATCTGACCACCACGAAGGTGCCGGGCTCGTACTGGCTCGTCGCCGCGCGCGCGACAAGATCCGCCGTCTCACCCAGTGAGTCGGACAGAATGCGTATCGTGTACTTGGTGCCTGTCACCGAGTCCGAATCCTTCCGAAGAATGACCTCTAGCCGACGAGCTCGCTGAAGTCAGCGAACCTGCCGAACAGTGCTACGAACCTATTGAGCAGTCGCAAACGGTTGTCGCGCAGCTTCTCATCGGGATCCATGACCAGTACCGCATCGAAGAACGCATCTATGGGCCCGCGCAACGAGGCGAGAACGCCCAGAACTGCATCGTAATCGCCCACATCGAACGAAGTGGCGCTCGCCTGCTCCGCTTCAGCGAGAGCGTCGGCCAGAGCGGCCTCCTCGACACCCATGAGCTCCGCATCGGTGTCGATACCCAATGCGGGATCTGCGAGGTTCTTGGCTCGCGCGAAGGCCGTGGAGAGATCCTCGACCGCATCGTTGGAGCGGAACGGTGTGAGCGCCTCGGCACGTGCCAGAGCATCCGCAGGGTCGTCGGAAACGACCGCGAGAACTGCAGCGACCGTATCGTAGGCATGGCCGCGGTCGCGCAGCAGGACCTCGAGCCGACCGGAGATGAACGCCTTGACCTGTGCGCCGACCGCATCGACATCGAGTCCGTCGACAACGCTGGGATAACTCTCGAGTGCAGCGGCAATGGCCTCGTCGAGCGTGAGGTCCAAGCCATCCAGGATGATCGCGAGGATGCCGATGGCGCCACGACGCAGCGCGTAAGGATCAGCGGAACCGGTGGGAGCCATGCCAATTGCGAAGATCCCGCACATGGTATCGAGTTTGTCCGCCACGGAAACGAGCTTTCCGCTTACGGACGCGGGAACGACGTCGCCGGCGAAGCGCGGGCGGTAGTGCTCCAAGATCGCCTCGGCAACAGCGGGCGCCTCGTCGGCGGCCAATGCGTAGTAGCGACCCATGACACCCTGCAACGACGGGAACTCGATCACACCGTGTGTGACGAGATCAGCCTTGCAGAGGTGGGCGGCACGGATCGCATGGGCCTCGTCGGCGGCATCGACACCGGCGAGGGGCGCCAGTTTGGCGACCAGAGCCTCGATGCGAGCGACCTTCTCCGCCAGCGTTCCTAACTTCTCCTGGAACGTGATGCTCTCCAGATCCGCCACATATGACTCCAGCGAACGCGAGAGGTCCTCTCGGTAAAAGAACGCCGCGTCTGCGAGACGCGCACGGATGACACGCTCGTGACCGTGCACGATCGCCTCAGTGCGTGCCGGATCGCCATTATGGGTGACGATGAAGTTGGCCATGAGCGATCCATCGGCGGCCTCCAGCGGGAAGTACCGCTGATGTGACTCCATGGCTGTCTCCAGGATCTCGCGTGGCACCGCAAGGAAGTCCTCATCGAACGTGCCCACCGCAACGGTGGGAGACTCAACGAGGTTCACGACCTCGGCGAACGTCTTCTCGGGAACGACAGCGGTCGCTCCCCTCTCAGCGGCAACCGCGTCGATGCCTTCACGAATGAGCGTCGCGCGCTCGGAGTGATCGTAGAGCACGTGACCGCTCTTCATGGCGTCGTCGTATGCCGCTGCCGAGTCGATCTCGATCTCGCCCGGACTGAGCAGTCGATGGCCGCGCGACACGCGACCGGCGACGAGACCTGCGAACTCGACGGGAACGATGTCTCCGCCGAACAGAGCGACGAGCCAGCGAACGGGACGCGTGAACCGCACGTCGCCTGAGCCCCAACGCATGGACTTGGGCCACGAGATCCCGCTGGCGAGTGCACCCAGAATCCCGGGAAGCACATCCGTCGCGGGCTGGCCGATCTGCTCTATGACGGCGTAGACATACTCGCCCTTGGCCTCCTGAACACGCTCCAGTGAATCGACCTCGACGCCCTTGCCGCGCGCGAAACCCATCACGGCTTTCGTGGGATTTCCCTCCGCGTCGAAGGCCGCCTTCACGGCCGGACCCTTGACCCGCAGCGTCTGATCACTCTGCTGCTCGTCGAGATCGGTGACCCGGACCACGAGCCTGCGAGGCGAGCCGAACACGTCGACCGCGCCATAGCCCAGACGTGCGTCCTGGAACGCTTTCTCTGCCGCAGCCTTGAGCTGGCCGATCGCTTCATACAGCGGTGCCGAGGGAATCTCCTCGCACCCGATCTCGAACAGGAGTCCGCGCTTCATGACGCATCACCGCCCTTCGAGGCGACCGAGTCGGTTGCAGCATCATCCTCTTGCGTGAACTGCGCCACATACCCGTCGCAGCACGCTTTCGCTATCGCACGCACCCTGCCGATGAACGACACGCGCTCCGCGACCGCTATCGCACCACGGGCATCGAGCAGGTTGAATGCGTGGGAACATTTCAGCACGTAATCGTAGGCCGGGAGAACGACTCCACCTTCGAGGAGACGATTGCACTCCGCCTCGTAGGTCTCAAAGAGTCCGTAGAGCATGTCCACGTCGGCGAGCTCAAAGTTGTGCTTGGAGTACTGACGCTCATTCTCCAGGAAGACATCGCCGTACGTGAACGCCAGACCATCGGGGCCGACGGACCACACGAGGTCGTAGACGCTGTCCACGCCTTGGATGTACATGGCGAGACGCTCGAGACCGTAGGTGATCTCGGCGGGAACGGGACGACACTCGTGGCCGCCTACCTGCTGGAAGTACGTGAACTGCGTGACCTCCATGCCGTTCAGCCAGACTTCCCAACCCAGGCCCCATGCACCAAGGGTAGGTGACTCCCAGTCGTCCTCGACGAGGCGCACGTCGTGCTCGGCGGGCTCGATGCCAATGGCTCGGAGAGAGTCGAAGTAGAGGTCCAGCACGTCATCCGGGCTGGGCTTGAGGATCACCTGATACTGATAGTAGTGCTGCAGGCGATTGGGGTTCTCGCCGTACCGACCGTCTGTGGGCCTCCTGGATGGCTGCACGTACGCAGTGCGCCATGGCTCCGGCGACAGAGAACGCAACGTGGTCGCCGGATGGAACGTACCGGCCCCGACCTCCGTGTCGTAGGGCTGGAGAACGACACAGCCCTGATCGGCCCAGTAGCGCGAAAGCGCGAGAATAATGTCCTGGAAGGTCATACCCTGCATGGGATTCCGGCCCCCTCTTTCATCGCGATATCAGTATCGCGCGTTGACGTTCATGGAATGCCCGATATCTTACCGCATGAGACTACCGTCGGCGTCGACGAAATCTGCCGATGAGCGAGCGATCCTTCGGGTTGCCCAGGTGTTGGGTCAGATGGAACAGGAATGCATCGCGTGTTTCGTCGCCCAAAGGATCGGTGGGGACGAGCACATACTGCGATCCTGTCACGAACAGAAGTACGTGTCCGGGCGCCTCACGCCACCGTTTGAACTCGCTCCATTCCACGATACGCAACGAGTCTGCAGGCCCGTACACGAGTCCCTCCTGGGCGACGGAATACTGCATCGGCGCGTAGATGGGCGTGCGTCCCGGTCGATAGACCTGCCAGGACACGAGTCCCCAGATGGCGATGGGCAGTCCAAGTAGTGCCGCGAACGACAGCAGCGCTCCCCCGCTCGAGCCAGACGCGGACGAGTAGAGGCCCACGACCGCAAGCAAGGGAACGGCGAAGCGAAGCCGCTCGTAGGCGAGCCGCGTGAGCACCCTGCGGTATCCGGCCTGGTCAAGGGCGACCTCGAAGGCGACATCGCTCATCGGCAGACCTCCCGGGAGTAGAAGTCGAGAGCCTTGAGACGGGTGGGCAGATGGTGGGTCACGAACGATCGCATCAACGTGAACCCTGCGAGCTGCGTGGATCGCGAAGTCTCTATTGCGGCGATGTCGGTCATGGTCGACATCATGAGTACGGCGAGCAGGTCACGACAGTCCTGCGTCATCCGCTGAGCTCCGGGGTGAGCACGCCCGCACTCATCGCAAAGGACACCACCGGCCTCAAGCGAGAACTCACGCGAATCGGTCGCCGCACACCCGCAGGACACGCAGGTGTCGAGCCGTGGGCGATACCCGTGCATCGACATGGCCTTGATGAGAAAGGCCGTCACCAGCAAAGGCAGCGTCTCTACGGGTGCGTGCTCCATAGCCTCGAGCGTGGCATCGGCGAGACCGAAGAGACGCTCCTCGACCTGTCCCTCGAGCGATATCTTCTCAAGCACGTTGCAGACGACGGACGCCGCAGTTGACCGATCGAAGTCCTCGCGTAGCAGGGAATGCGTGCTGACGCTCTCTGCCTCCGAGATGATCTCCAAGTTCCGTCCGGTATGAACAAGAAGGTCCACCACCGAGAACGGCTGAAGTCGGGAGGCGAAACGAGAGGTGGGCTTGCGCATACCCTTTGCCACGGCGCGCACCTGACATCCGTCAGCAGCGAGAAGAGTGACGATGATGTCCGTCTCGCCGAGTTTCGTGGTCTTGAGGACCAGAGCGCGTAGGGGGTACGACGGCACGGCGGGACCTCAGCCTCGCTCAGCGAGCGCCCCGACGATCTCGAGGCCTGCCGAGGCACCGATGCGCGATGCACCGGCTTCCAGCATGGCGAGAGCCGTCTCAAGGTCACGAATACCGCCTGCGGCCTTGACTCCCAGATCGGGACCAACTGCAGCGCGCATGATCTCGACATCGCGCACGGATGCTCCGCGAGGTCCGAAACCGGTGGAGGTCTTGACGTAGTGCGCGCCCGCCTTGACGCAGATCCGCGATGCACGATCGATCTCGGCCTCGTCCAGATACCCCGTCTCCAGGATCACCTTCACGATGCCGATACCGTTGGACTCATGGTCCACCGACGCGACCACGGCCGCGATGTCGTCGTGCACGAATGAATCCTCACCCTCGAGCAGAGCGGCGATGTTCATGACCATGTCCACCTCGACGCAACCGAGCTGCACCAGATGTGCAGCCTCCTCGGCTTTGGACTCGGTGTTGGCATATCCCAGTGGGAATCCACAGACACTGCAGACAAGCGTGGCAGAACCAGCCAACTTCTGAGCGGCAAGAGGCACGAGGAACGGCGACACGCACAGACTCGCAAATCCACCGCTCACCTGCGCATCCATCCATTCACTCGCCGCAGTGAAGCCCACCGTGGGCTTGAGCAGCGTCTGATCTATGTGACTTGCCAACTTCGCCGGGGTGATCTGCATCTAGAGTCCCTCCCCATAGCCAAAGCGCCTGATCTGAGATGCATCGCGACGCCAATCGCGCTTCACCTTGACCTTGAGGTCGAGGAAGACCTTGGTTCCAAGCAGTCGTTCCAGGTCGCCCCGGGCCTCAGTGCCGACGCGCTTGATCATGCTTCCGCCCTTGCCGACGATTATCCCCTTCTGCGACTCCCTCTCAACGAACACCGTGGCGTAGATGCGCGTGAGCGACTCTTTCCACTCCATGTCGTCGATGGCGACGCCAACCGCATGAGGAACCTCTTCACGCGTGTGGATGAGGACTTTCTCGCGAATGAACTCGGCGATCATGACCTCGATCGGCTGATCGGTCGCCATGTCCCGAGGGAAGTACCGTGGGCCGTCGGGCAGGTAGGAAACGACCGCCTCAACGAATCCACCCACATTGAAGTCTTCGACTGCGGAAACGACGACCTCATCGTCGAAGTCAACAAGTTTGCGAGCCGCAACGAGCTGACGCTCCATCTGCTCTGCAGAGGCGATATCCGCCTTGGTGATCACGAGAACGCGCTTGGCGCGACACGCCTTGACGTGCTGCGCCACCCACTCGTCTCCCCGACCGACCTGCTCGGACGCGTCGATGACGAGACACACGACATCGACATCAGAAAGCGACTTGAGACTCGACTTGTTGAGCTCCTCACCCAATGCGTCGTGCGGCTTGTGGAGGCCAGGAGTGTCAACAAGCACGATCTGGGCGTCATCCCTGTCAAGCACGGCGCGCAGCCGATGGCGTGTGGTTTGAGGCGTGTTGGACGTAATGGCGACCTTACTGCCCACTGCAGCGTTGACCAGAGTGGATTTGCCCGTGTTTGGCCTGCCAACGAGCGCAACGAAGCCGCTCTTGACCATCTCGAGTCCGCTCATCGGCACTCATCGCCTTGGGTAGAATGGGTCACTTCGTGTCTTCCTGATCGAGATAGCCACGGACGAATGCCTCAGGAAGAAGCTCTTCAAGAGAGACGACACGTACCTCGTCGCCACGCCCGCCCATGATCACTCGCATGGTGGGATTGAACTCCGCCATGACCTGCCGACAGGATCCGCACGGAGCGGTCGGTGCCTCTGAATCGCCGACCACAGCGATCGCATCGATCTCGGTATACCCGGCCGCGACCGCCGCGGTGATCGCCCCACGCTCAGCGCAGAGTGTTGCGCCATATGCGGCGTTCTCCACGTTCACTCCCTGGAATATCTCGCCTCCGGCGTAGACGGCAGCGCCGACCCGAAAACTCGAGTAGGGTGCGTAAGCCTTGCTCTGAACCTCACGTGCGAACGCGAGCAATGCCAGATCCGGCTGCGTTATCTCATGCATCCTTGTCCTCCTTGGTGTGAGCGGACAGCGCCGGCTCGACCACAAGCTGACGAATCCGCGTTCCTTCCAGTACATCCACGGTGAGTCTCAATCCATCGATCAGAATCGTTTCCCCGGTCTCGGGGATACGACCCGCGAGTTCGGTGAACACTCCACCCACGGTATCCGCGTCCATCTCTATTGCAGTGCCAAAACGCTCGTTGAGGTCATCGACCGGCAACCGGGAATCGACACGGAACGCGCCGTTTCCCATCTCGACGACGAGAGGCACCTCACTATCGTACTCGTCAAAGATCTCGCCCACGATCTCCTCTAGCAGGTCCTCAATGGTGACGAGCCCTGCCGTTCCCCCATACTCGTCGGCGACGATCGCTATGTGCGTGCGCGAACGCATCTCAAGAAGCAGCTCCTCGACCGGCTTGGTTTCCGGCACGAAATACGCAGGTCTGACGATACTCGCAAGATCGACATTCTCAATACCGCCGCGATTGGTAGCGGCGATGAGGAGGTCCTTGGCGTAGAGAATTCCGCGGATGTCGTCGACCGTGTCCTGATACACCGGCACGCGCGAATAGCCCTTCTGCTCGATGATCTCCACCGCTCCCGCAGGAGTACACGTATCAGCGAGAACGGCCATGTCCGTACGAGGGACCATCACTTCACGAACGACCTTCTCGGTGAAATCAGCAACTGCATCGATGAGCGCCTCTTCGGTCTCCTCTCGAGCAGCATCCTCTTCGTCCACGGTGATCTGCGCCCGGAACTCGTCCTCGGTGGCCCAAGCGGAGATGTCTGCGCGCTCTCCGCCCGTCAACCGGAAGCCCCATCTCCAAAGTGCGCCCAGAGTGCGCGCAACCGGATAGACCAGCAGCGAGACACGATGTGCGGCAGGAGCGAACGCGAGAGCGACGTTCTCGGGATTCTGAACCGCGACACTGCGGGTCAGAGCCAGTCCGAATGCATACACGAACCCCGTGACAAAGACCGATGCGATCAGCACCGCACCCCAGAGAGGTAGTTCATCGACAACCGATGAAAGCGCCCAAACTCCCGCTGCGGTTGATGCAGCGGTTGCCCCGACCGTAACGAGTGCGGCCGAGCCGCGCACGCGACTCGGGTACTCCAGGATGGCGTCGAGATGTGCGGCACCTGCGCGCTCAGCCTCGAGCAGCCTACGGACACGCCCACGCGAGATGAGCACGGCTGACGCCTCCGCTGCGGCCATGAGACCGGTGAGAAGCGTTGCCGTGATCATGATGACTATCGCCAGAAGCAGTTCCATGAATCCCCTGTCAGATACGAGGTCGACACCTGCGAAGCCCCGTTGCAGAACTCAGATGAAGAATACCTGAAACACCATGGTGGTGATGAGAAAACCAAGCACCCCGCCGAAGACGGCCTGCGGGATAGTGTGCACTTCACTCTCTATCCGACTCTGCGCGACCAGCAGAGCGATGAACAGTCCTAGGATCGCTGCTGTTCCGCTCTCCGTCGCGTAGCCGATACCCGTGGCGGCGGCAACGGCCAAACCCACATGGCCTGAAGGCCAACCGCCACGAAGGAACGTACCCTCCCTGTTGATGGCCTTGACCACAAGAACCGCCAGAGCCGTCAGGGCGAGCGATATGACCGTCAGATGCGTGTCCGACTGCTGAACAAGTTCGAAACCATCATTGGCGAGCACTACGAATTTATCGAAGAAGATGAGGTATCCCACCGCTACAGCGTTGATCGCCGCGACGAGTACCGCTCCGGCCGCAACATCCTTGGCAATTTTGGCCGTGGGATCGAAGCCATCCGTTGCAACATCCACTGCGGCCTCGAGCGCTGTGTTCGCAAGCTCCGTCACGAGAACGAATCCGATGGCGAAGACGACTATCACCATCTCCATACGATCCACATTGAGGAGCAACCCGAACGCGAGGACCACCGAAGCCAACAGAACATGCAACCGCATATTGCGCTGGGTCCGAATGGTGTAGACGATGCCCTGGATCGCGTAGTTGAAGCTCCAGAACAGTGACTTGCTCTTCACCGGACGTCGCCCCTACGCGCGATCGGCGAATGCGGAGAGAAGTATCCGTTCTCTCTCCTGCATCGCGGCTGCATCGTCGTCCTCTTCATGGTCATAGCCCATGAGGTGCAGGACTCCGTGAACGAGAAGGAGATTCAGCTCGTCCTCGATCGTGCTTCCGTACTCTTGCGCCTGACGCGCGGCAACAGCAGGAGCAATGATCACGTCGCCCAAGGCTATGGGGTCGTCCCCCTCCGCGACGCACGGATCATCGCAGCCGAAAGAGAGGACGTCCGTAGGTCCAGTCTTGCCTCGATAGCGCTCGTTCAAGTCAGCCATCTCATCGTCATCCACAACCGCAATCGATAGTTCGACGCGATCGGGCAGATCCTCGCGATCAAGAACGAACTGCGCAAGGACCTGGAACGGCGTGAGATCCAGCGACTCAGGCTCTCGATGACTGGTGACTCGTATCTCCATGCGCGACCTCCTTCTTAGGTTGGTCGGGATACTCGATGCGTGGGTGATACATGCTCACCAGCATCTTGGAGTAGACCTGAATGATCGTCTCGATGTCCGCGAGCGTGAGTGCAGCCAGATTGAGTTGACCGTCGCGCAGCTTGGTCTCGATCACCTTGCGCACCGCGTTCTCAACCTTTGGATGAGAGGGCTTCTTGAGGGCGCGAACTGCCGCCTCGCAACTGTCAGCCAGCATGACCAAGGCCGCTTCACGAGATTGAGGTCGAGTGCCCGGATACCTGAAATCGGACTCCTGTGCATTCTCGTCATTCTCCAGGGCCTTGCGGTAGAAGTACGACACCAGCGAGTTGCCGTGATGCTGTTCGATGATCTGGACGATCTCCTCCGGCAACTTGTATTCGCGAGCGAGCTCCAGGCCTTCCTTCACGTGTGCCGTGATGATCAATGCCGAGAGTGAGGGAGCGGTGGTATCGTGCGGATTCGCGCCCTCCGACTGGTTCTCGACGAAGAACCCTGGACGCCTTATCTTGCCAACATCGTGATAGTACGCGCCAACGCGGGCCAAAAGCGGATTCGCGCCGATATCCTCGGCCGCAGACTCTGCGAGATTCGCGGTCATGACCGAGTGACTATAGGTCCCGGGCGCCTCGACCATGAGACGACGTAGCAGCGGATGCCCTGGGTTGCCCAACTCAAGAAGGCGAATATCGGTGGTGACCCCGAATACATGCTCGAAAAAAGGCAGTAGTCCATATCCGAGAACGGCCGAGATGAGGCCACCGGCGATACCGTAGATACCCGCATCGACGGCGGATCTGAGTTCAACTCCTGATGCGAGCGTGGTGGTGAACGCTATGAACGCTCCTGATACGACCAGGAACACCCCCACATAGAAGAGTCGCCTGCGATCAGTCATGAACGCCATAGCGACCACGGCGGCGATGCTCCACACGAGCATGGCAACGACGCTGCCGCCGCTCGCGAAACCGAGGAGTACACCAGCGAGGCTCGTGAGAATAGCCATGAGCATGCCTTCTCGGGCGCTGATGAGCAGGGTTGTGAGCATAGCCGCGAGCGGTACGGGGAACACGTAGAGCGACCACTCCGGCACAAACCACAGAACCAGGCGAGTGACCCAGATCATGCCGACAAAGAGTGTGGCCAAGAGCGCCAGATTCTTCATGAGGTCATAGACTTCCCGGTCGTAACGCCAGAGGAATGCGCCCGCCGCCAGGATCATCAGGGCGGCTAGGAACACGAGAGCTGTGAGAGAGCCCACCGAACCGCCCTGCTCGAGTTGACCGAGTCGCTGTACGATCTCGATTTCCTCGGCGGTGACGACCTCACCCTTCTGCACGATGTTCTCGCCAGCCTGTTTGATGATCACAACCGGAGCGACATCGGCTGCTGCGGTGTCCCGAGCGGCCTGTGTGGCAACAGGATCGAGTACGACCGTGGCATGCAGAGAACCCTCGATAACGTCGGCGATCATCTCGCGCACCGAAGCAGAGAACGGAAGACTGCTCGCGCTCTCCCGCATCTGAACGATGGTCTCCTCAAGCAGATCATCTGTGATTCGTCTTGAGAGAACGGTGGTCACAAGCTGTTCGCTGGCCCGCTCAACGCTGGCGAGAGATGTGGCATCGATACTGGTTGCGGTCACGACGGTGGCTTCGTCGTACATCTCAATCTGCGGAGTAAGCGCGGACAGCGTGGCCGTCATGTCGTCGCTGTACTGAGAACGGGCAGAAGAAACGGCCTCGAAGAACACCGCAACGTCCCCGCGGGCGGCCGTGAGAATCTCATTGTCGAAAACGTACACGGGCTGGATGGAATCCACTGCCTGCTCCACAGCTGCATCAGTGGCGACTTGGTCCACGAACTGGACGGTACGGTTGGCTCGATACGTACGAGTCGCAGGAGATCCCTCGACCAGACCAACGGGAGGGGTCTGGATGACGAGGGGCACTGCCGCCGCTGCAATGACCAGCAGTGCGAGCGCGAGGCGTGCAGCGAGTGGATGCCGCAGCACGCTGTCCTTGGACACGAAACGTGCAATGACGTCTGAGATGTCAGTCATCGCTCTTGGCAGCTTTCTGCTCTTCGAACTGGGTGTATGCAGTGACGATACGCTGGACGAGCTTGTGGCGCACGACATCGCGCGCCTTGAGATCGACGAACTCTATACCAGAGACGCCGTCGAGGATATCGCGAACCACTCGAAGTCCGGACTGCCCCACCGGTCGATCGACCTGCGTGACATCGCCGGTGATAACCACACGGGAACCGAAGCCCAGCCGCGTGAGGAACATCTTCATCTGCTCCGGGCTCGTGTTCTGAGCCTCATCAAGAATGATGAAAGAGTCGTTGAGCGTTCGCCCGCGCATGAATGCCAAAGGCGCGATCTCGATGACACCTTTGTCGGTGAGCTGCTGCGACTTCTCCACATCCATCATGTCGAAGAGGGCGTCATAGAGTGGCCTAAGATACGGATCCACTTTCTCGAACAGCGTGCCGGGAAGGTAGCCCAAGGACTCCCCCGCTTCGACCGCTGGTCGCGTCAGGATGATCCTACCGACCTCTCGGTGTTTCAGAGCCTCTACAGCCATGGCCATCGCGAGATACGTCTTTCCCGTTCCCGCTGGCCCGATCCCGAAGGTGACCGTATTCTTGCGAATGGCGTCGACGTAGTGCTTTTGACCCGAGGTCATAGGGCGGATGCTCTTGCCTTTGTGAGTGAGAAGCACATCGGAGAACACGGCGCTGGGGCTGCAGTCGCCCAGACGCAGCATCTCAATGGTGCGCTCGATATTCTCAGGAGTGAGTTGCTCTCCCTTTTCCACGAGAGAGATCATCTCCGTGAAGAGAGCTGAGACCGCCTGACTCTCGGCAGGCATGCCTTTGATGGTTATCTGGTTGCCCCTCACTGAGATCACTGACTCGAACTGGTCCTCGATCAAGCGAAGCAAGAGATCCTCCTGCCCCAACAGATCGACCATGTTCAACTCAGGTGGGACGACGAGACGTATCTGCGTCGGTTCCAACAAGTGCCCCTCATTCTCTCCTCTACCAATTGCCTTGGATTCTATCACGCAAGGCCGACAAACACGCCCTGCGCGACCTCCCCTTCGCGCCCAGTCACGCGCACGACGACGAGGTCACCTTCGGCGATATTGGTCACATCTTCGACCTCGACTCGCACATAGTCTCCCGTGGTGCCGATCGCGGTGGATCCCGCCACGCTCTCAACAAGGACGGTGCGTTCTGCGCCCAGTAGCGACCTCAAGAATCTCTCTCGCATCGACTGCCCCAGCATGCGCAGCGCCTGAGCTCGCACGGCACGCTCTCCCGGAGCTACCGACCTGAGCATGGTCGCGGCCGGCGTGCCCGGACGCTCCGAGTAGCGGAACACGTGCATCTTGGAAAAGCCGATCCGCTCGCACATGGCTATCGTTTCCACAGCATCACACCATGTCTCACCGGGGAATCCCGCGATGACGTCGGTGGTTATCACCAGTCCAGGGACCGCTTTGCGCGCCCTGCCAACGAGAATCTCAAACTCGGCAGCGCTGTAGGTACGCCCCATAGCAGCGAGCACAGAATCGCTCCCCGACTGGAGCGGTATATGAAGATGCGGCACAGCGCAGGGAGTCTCAGCGAGTGCTGCGAGCAGCTCGCCGTTCACATCCGGTGGCTCCACGCTTGAGAGACGTAGTCGACGGATTCCCGTGGCCGCGATTCTACGAACGACATCCGGTAACGTATGGCCGCCGTCTCTATACCGACCAATATTGATCCCCGTGAGAACGATCTCAGCGACGCCTGCTTCCACGAGTCGTTTTGCACGATCGATAAGCTGATCCAACGGCACCGAACGGGGCACCCCTCTGGCGTACGGGATGATGCAGTAGGTGCAGAAGTTGTCGCACCCGTCCTCAATCTTGAGCATAGTCCTGGTACGGAACCCCTCTCCCATACCCACCGCATGTCCATGGTGGGTAGCGTGGAGATCCAGAACGGAGGAAACGATGTCCGCGACCCGCTCTTTGTCCGCTTCGACCACCACACGCTCGGAAAGGTCGCGCAGACCCTGCGGATCCATAGTCGCGAGGCATCCGGTCACCACCACGATGGGCGCGCGGGCTCCATTGAGCGCGTGTCGCACAGCCTTGCGCGCCTTGCGGTCGGCCTCACCGGTAACTGTGCAACTGTTGATGATCACGACGAGCGCTTCGTTCTCGGGAACGAGCATGCATCCGCGACCCAAGAGGTCCGAGGCGATATCCTCGCTCTCTACGCGATTGACCTTGCACCCAAGAGTCTTGAACGCCACCGGGAACTCTTCCCGGCAGGCCCGTTCACTCACTGTTGTCGCCGCCCAAGCCGCCCATACGGTGCACGGCGAGCGCAAGACCTACGATCCCCGCCGTCTCGGTACGCAGGATCGTGCTTCCCAACGTAGCGGTAACAGCACCGACCTCGCGGCACTGAGCCACCTCGTCGGCCGTGAGTCCACCCTCGGGCCCTATCACGACAGCAACATGCGCGCGGTGGGATATCCCCTTGAACGCGTCAGCGAACGTGCACGACCTCTCGTCCTCCCAGAGCACAACGACATGATCGAATCGAGGGAGCATCTCCACGAGCCCCAACGTGTCCACCACATCCAGAACATCGGGCACGATCGAGCGCTGCGACTGTTTGGCGGCAGCCAGCGAAATACGCTGCCAGCGCTCCACCCGGGCCCGTCGCTTTGATTCATCCAAACGCACAACACTGCGCTCACTCTGGAACGGAACGACGGCACTCACGCCGAGCTCGACAGCCTTCTCGATGATGAGATCCATCTTGGAGCCCTTCGCCAGGCCCTGGATCAACGTCACGCGCGGTCCTTGCTCTCTTGGGAGAAGGCCTCTCACCTCACCGGCGATATGATGGCGCGTCACGTCAATGAGGCGCACGTCGAGCGTTGTTCCGTCCGGCTCCACTGCGATGATGTGGTCTCCGGCATGGAGCCTCAGTACATCGGCCGCATGATGTCGGTCAGCTTCACCCAAAGGGAGACGTACTCCAGCTGGTCCATCGTCGGCTTCGACGACGAACTCATCGGCGTCACGCAACGGCGCGACCAGGAAGAAACGTGGATGAGCCATCAGTTCGTCAACCACTCCTTGAGCTTCTGCAGCGGAGACTTGGAACTCCGTCCGAGCGACTCTCGCAGCTGCTCGAACATGGCACGCTGCTCCTTTGAAAGCTTGCGCGGCACCTCGATGCCGATATGTGCGATGAGATCACCAGATCCGCTGCCTCGAAGACGCGGCATACCTCCGCCACGAACGCGCACCTGTGCACCATGCTGGATACCGGCGTCGAACGCGACATTGACATCATCAAAGAGGCCGGGCACCGTCATGGTGCCACCCAGAGAAGCCTCAACGACGTTGAGGATCATGCGGCAGTGCAGATCGTCTCCTTCGCGGTGCAGGAACTCGTGCGGAGAAACGCGCACGGTCACGATCAGGTCGCCGGACTTGGTGCCGCGCAGACCCGCCTCGCCCATGCCGGACATGCTCAACTGCTGACCATCGCTGATTCCCGCAGGCACGGGAATCGTGACCTTTTCACGCTCGGGGACGCGTCCCGTTCCGTCGCACTCATCGCAGGCGTTCTTGACAACCGACCCAGTCCCGCCGCAAGTCTCGCAGGGGGTAAGCGTCTCCATGACGCCCAGGAACGTACGACGCTCGGTGCGTCGCTGGCCCCGCCCGTTACAGTCGGAACAGGTTGTCGTGCCTTCGTCGCCGACGGAACCCGTGGCGCCGCACTCCTCACAGGGAGCGAGGTGGCTCAACATGATCTCCTTCTCAACGCCCTCAGCAGCCTGCTGAAGCGTGATCACGACCTGAGCCGCCATATCCCGACCCTCGGTGCGTGTACGGCGTCCTCCACCTCCTCCGCCGCCTCCGCCGCCGAAGAATGCGGAGAACAGATCGTCCATGCCGGAGCCGGAGAAGATGTCGCCGATGTCGACACCGCCCGGTCCGCCGAAGCCCTGCTGCGGATTGACGGTGCCGTAGCGATCGTAGGTGTCACGCTTCTGCGGATCGGACAAGACGTCGTACGCCTCGTTGATCTCCTTGAATCGCTCCTCGGCGTCCGTGTCCTTGCAGACGTCCGGATGGCACTCGCGCGCCTTGCGGCGGAATGCCTTCTTGATCTCTGTCTCCGTGCACGTACGCTCGAGACCGAGCACGGCGTAATAGTCGATGGTGCCTGAAGCCACGTGACTCCCTCCTGTGCGCCCAGCGGGCGCGTCTGATACGTGCTAGCGCAAGGTCTCCGAGAGACCGTCCGCCACACACCGCACTGCGGTGATCGCGCGATTGTAATCCATTCTAGTGGGACCTATGACACCAACGATCCCGTCGGCGTTCCCTGTCCCGTACTTCGTGGCCACCAAACTGAGATTCCCCAGTTCAGAGGCGGTGTTCTCACTACCGATACGCACGGTGACGCCCCCACTCTGCATGACGTCGTGCAGGGTCTCCAACATGGCGAGGCCATCTTCCAGCAACCCCACGAGCGGACGGACCTGTTCTGAGTCGGTGAACTCCGGCAGAGTGAGCAGATCGGGCATTCCCACATGATGCAGACGATCGCGGTCGGCCTCCTGCAGCGCATCGAGAACCTCATCGAGCAGGGTCGTCATCAACGTGTCGACCGAACCTCCATCGGGCGACGAGAGCGCATCCCTAAGCACGCGGATCTGGTCGGCACGCTTGCCCTGCAGCGACGCGTTCAGTGCGTGCTCGACTTCGGCGATCCTCTCCGGTGTGGCCTCGCTCGGCAGCTTGATGTGCCGGTTGACCACCTGTCCCTGCTCGGTGATGAGCACGAACACCGCGCGCTGCGCACCCATGGAGAGTAGATCGAGCCTGCGAATACGCGCGAGGGAGATGGTCGGCGCGAGAACAACTGCAACATAGTGCGTGAGTTGCGAGAGCATGACCGACGTGTGCTTCATGAGGTCGTCGATCTCAGCCGCCGTGGCAAAGTACTCCGCTGCGAGTTCCTCCGCCTCGGCCTGCGTGATGCCGTCGATCGCGCCGGTCAGCTCGTCGACAAAGGAACGATAACCGCTGTCGGTGGGCATTCGTCCCGCTGAGACGTGCGGCTGGAATACGTAGCCGGTCTCCTCCAGGATCGAAAGCTCGTTACGAACGGTCGCAGGAGAGCAGCCCAGGTCGTAACGGTCCACGAGATTCTTGGACCCGACGGGTTGTGCACTGGCTATGTACTCTTCCACAAGCGCCGAGAGAACACGTCGGCGACGATCGTTCATCATGTGATTCACCTCTCTGGCACTCGATTATAGCGAGTGCCAGCGCCGAGCGGAACGCCTACAGGTCATTCCTGCGACCACACGGCTCCGAAGACCTCGTTGGCGATGAGCCAACCGTGATGCGTGAGTCGCCAGCGATCGGAGGCATCGTCGGTCGTCGCGCGTTCCACGAGACCGTCAGATGACAGCCGCTCCAGCACGTCGATGACACCGGCCTCGTCGGCCAACTCTTGGTCGATTCCTCGACAGAGGCGCAGGCCCAGCATGGCGTCCTCGCGGCTTGCCTCATGTGCGGTGAGCCACTCGGACTCGACTGCCTGGTTTCCTTCGCCGCTCAGGAACGCAGCAAGGCCAAAGGGTTGCGCATAACGAACACGGGCGACGATATCCCCCGCTTCGACGGGCATCTCAGACGCCGTGCACTCGGTGACGAGACCTAGGTCCCGCTCCAAGAACGTCTTTGCCGCTGTACGCACTGACAACATACTGGCAGCCGACGGACCGATCCCCAGGTACTCCACGCCCGTCCAGTAGCCGGTGTTGTGCCGCGACTCCTGACCGGGGCGCGCGTAGTTGGCGATCTCGTAGCGCTCTATGCCTGCCTCGCGCAGAACCGCATCGGCGGTCTCCATCATATCTGCGGCGATATCGGAATCGGGTTCTTCAACGGAACCAGCGCGTACCGAACGCGCCAGCGGAGTGCCCTCCTCCACCGTGAGCGGATAGACACTCACATGGCCCACTCCGCTCGCGATTGCCGCGTCAAGCGACGCGCGCCACGACTCAGGCGACTGCCCGGGAATCCCGCACATGAGGTCGAGAGACACGCGCAGCCCCGCGTCGGCAAGCAACGTGAGCGCCTGACGGGCCGCAGCAGCGTCATGACGTCGGCCAAGAATGCTCAGAACCTCGTCATCAAATGACTGCACGCCCAGACTCACGCGCAGCACTCCTGCGGGGATCAAGTCGGCCTGCAATGCGGACAAAGCACTCACGAGGGCGTCGTCCACGGAGTCCGGGTTGGCTTCAACGGTGATCTCGGCATCCGCGCGCAACGTTGCGATGTCGGTGATCTCGGTCAGCAGCCGACGCAGTCCGTCCGCCCCCAACAGGGAAGGCGTGCCGCCACCTACATAGAGCGTGGGCACGTCGGCGAGAATCTCGGGTGCGAAGTCGTCGCGAAGCGAACGCACGACGGCAGCGATGTAGGAGTCGATCGTGGCCGCATCCACTGCACCGGCGACCGACGCGAAGTCGCAGTAGTCGCATTTGGAGGCGCAGAACGGTACGTGAACGTACAGCGCGACGGGCTCACTAGAGGTCGACACAGGCGCAGCGGAGCGAGATGTCGCCTTCGTGCTACTCATCGACCTTGAGAATCGCCATGAACGCCTCCTGCGGCACCTCGACGGCACCCACGTTCTTCATGCGCTTCTTGCCCTTCTTCTGCTTCTCCAGAAGCTTGCGCTTACGTGAGATGTCACCGCCGTAACACTTGGCGAGCACGTCCTTGCGGATCGCGCGCACGGTCTCTCGGCTGATGATGCGACTGCCTATCGCCGCCTGGATCGGAACCTCGAACATCTGCCGAGGAATGATCCCGCGCAGCTTCTCAGTCAGAACCTTCCCGCGATCGTACGCTTTGTCCTTGTGCACGATGAACGACAGAGCGTCGACGGGCTTGCCCGCAAGCAGGATATCGAGTTTGACCAACTCAGACCGCTGGTAGCCGATGTACTCGTAGTCGAGGGACGCGTAGCCTCGCGTACGTGACTTGAGCTGATCGAAGAAGTCCATGATGACCTCGGCGAGCGGCATTTCGTAGTGCATCTCCACCGTTGTGGCCGAGATGTACTGCATATCCTTGAACGTGGCGCGTCGCCCCTCGCAGAGTTCCATGATCGCGCCGACGAAGTCCGGTGGCACCAGGATCGTAACCTTGAAGTACGGTTCCTCGATCATCTCGGTCGCAGAGGGCTCCGGCATGTCCTGCGGCGAGTGAATCTGCAGCACCTCGCCGTTGGTCTTGCTCACGCGATACTCCACGCTGGGAGCGGTTGCCAGAAGATCGAGGTCGAACTCCCGCTCCAGACGCTCCTTGACGACCTCCATATGCAGCAGGCCCAGAAAGCCGACGCGGAATCCAAAGCCCAGAGCGTGACTCGTCTCAGGGTCGTAGATAAGCGCAGGGTCGTTGAGCTGCAACTTGTCGAGTGCGTCGCGCAGGTCGGGATACTGGTCGCCGTCGATGGGATAGAGCCCGGTGAACACCATGGGCTTCACTTCTCGGTAGCCGGGAAGCGCCTCAGGGGCACCGCCTTCTGAGAGCGTGACGGTGTCACCCACGCGTACCTGCGCGGGATCCTTGAGTCCGGTGACGAGATAGCCGACCTCTCCCACACCCAGTGACTCCACCGGAACGTTGGCCGGCCGACGAACACCGACTTCCTCGACATCGGTGACCGTGTTGGTCGCCATCATGCGGATGCTCTGACCCTTGCTCACCGAGCCGTCAACGACGCGGATCAGAGCGACCACACCGCGATACGTATCGAAGTACGAGTCGAAGATGAGTGCCTTCAGCGGCCCTGCTGCATCACCGACGGGTGGCGGAACGCGCCGAACGACCGCCTCGAGTGCCTCTTGGATGCCGATTCCGCTCTTGGCCGAGGTGAGAACAGCCTCGTCGGCAGGTATGGCGAGACCCTCTTCGATCTCATGACGCACGCGCTCTGGCTCGGCGGCGGGCAGATCGATCTTGTTGATGATCGGAATGATCTCAAGACCGGCGTTCATGGCCATCATCGCGTTGGCGACGGTCTGCGCCTCGACGCCCTGCGCCGCATCGACAACGAGCATCACGCCCTCGCACGCCTGGAGCGAGCGCGAGACCTCATAGGTGAAGTCAACGTGCCCCGGTGTGTCGATGAGGTTGAGCTGATAGGTCTGGCCGTCCTCCGCCTCATAGAGGACTCGCACGGCCTGCGCCTTGATGGTGATACCGCGCTCGCGCTCGATATCCATTGAGTCCAAGACCTGTTCCTTCATCTCGCGCTCCTTGACGGTGTGCGTCAACTGGAGCACCCGATCGGCAAGTGTCGACTTGCCGTGATCGATGTGCGCGATGATGGAGAAGTTCCGGATGTGTGTGGGTTCAGTCATAGCGGCTCATGATAGCAGGGTCGCGCACCGGGAGAAACCGTGCGTCTGATGAGGCCACATACGGGCGCGTTGCCCGACCCCTTCGATGATGCTACACTCTTTTGGCTCGTAACCCCACTGCGGGCTATAAACACACAGGAGGCAGGTAGAGTTGCCGAACATCAAGAGCCAGAAGAAGCGCGTGCTGACCAACGAGAAAGCACGCCTTCGCAACAAGGCCGTCAGGTCTGAAGTCAAGACTGCGGTCAAAAAGGTCGACGCAGCGATCGAGTCCGGAGACGCAGCAGCCGCACAGGCCGCAGCCAACGAGGCCAATCGCGTACTCGACAGAGCTGTCAGCAAGGGCGTTGTCCACAAGAACCAGGCTGCGAACCGCAAGTCCGGTATCGCCAAGCGGGCAAATAACGTAGGAGCCTAGTCATCCGCGACTAATCGTTGCAGATCGACAGCACCCAACGTTCGAAAACGAGCCGGGCATCCCGGCTCGTTTTCATTTGTGTCTCACCTTCTGCGGCGGTCCGCAGCGCATCGACCAACTCGGACTCCGAGAATCGATCCGCCTGACGCACCAGCGTCTTGGCCTGCCAGTCGGCCATGCGGAGTTCACGCGCCATCTGCGAGACGCCCACCCCACCGCGATCGAGCAGAGCGCGCACACTCAGGAGATTGCGCACGTGCCGCACCGCCATGGCGTTGATCCCGAAGATCGATTCACCGTCGGCGAGCAGGGCTGCCAGAAGACGAAGCGACTCCCGGGCCGACCGTGCGCCCAGCGCATTGAGGAAATCGAAGATGGACGTGGGAGCGGTTGTGGACATGACCTCTTCGATATCGTGTCGAGAGAGCGTGGTCTTGTCGCCTGCGAATGCGACGACCTTCTCGATCTCTATCGAAAGCCTGCGCAGGTCATAGCCGACCGCTCGCACCAGGACCTCCGCCGCGTCACGACCCACGCGCTTACCACGGCGTTCGAAGAGGTCCACGACTTTGGCGGGGTACTCACGCTTGGCGGGCGCCTTGTATTCGTACGCTCCACCCAGCTTGTCCACTGCTTTGTAGAGCCGTGTGTTCTTGGCGATCTTGGTCGCGACCAGTACAAGCGCAGTCTCCGGATTGGGATCCTTGGCATAGTCAGCCAATACGCCCAGGGCCGAAGTTGGCATCTTGTCGGTCCGCGAGACGATCACAAGGCGGCGCTCTGACATGAATGGCATCATGTTGCACGCCGCCACAATCTCGCTGACATCCACCTTCTCCCCATCGAACTTGGAGAGGTTGAAGTCCAGATCCGCGACCTCCGAGAGACTCTCTTTGAGCCGTGCGACAGCATCCTGCAGCAGGAGATCCTCCTTGCCAAAGATCAGGTAGACGCTCTTGAGGTCGGTCAGCTTGGACATGGTCCTCCGAAGATATCGCGGGGTCGCTCGTGATTCTCTCACACGCAACGTCTGCTCCGCCATGCGTTATGAGCTCGAATCCGGTCTTGGTCACCCGAATCTCCACATCTCCCGAGAGATCCGTTCTAATAGGCGCCAGGAGCCCCTCCTGCAGCGTTGCGAGCGTGTCCGGGTCAGGGTGTCCGTGCGTGTTGCCTGTACCCACACTGATGATCGCCGATCTCACCGCCATCGTGCGGAGTTGCTCGACGGTGACGCTGTCGGCACTGCCATGGTGTCCTACCTTGAGCACGTCCACCTGCAGGCCTGACCTCTCTTGCATGATCTCGTGCAGCACGTCTGCTTCTGCATCGCCTGTGAGCAGAACTCGACACGTCGCGGTCTCTGCGAGCAGCACGATGCTGCCGGCGTTCTCATCAGGCGCCTTGTGACCGACTGGAGGCCAGAGGACGGAGAGCTTCCAGTCACCACACGTGATCACATCGCCAGCCTCAAGGACCTCGACGGGAACGGTACGGTCATACAGTGCGACGAGATCCATCTGCTCCGACGCCATACCCGCTCCCCCATCGAAAGTCCCTGCGATATAGGACACACTCGGCCGCATCACACCCAAGAGCCCGCTGACGCCGCCGGTGTGGTCATCGTGCGCATGAGTGAGCACCAAGGCATCCAGACGCCTGAGTGACTGGCGGGCCAGGGCCGAGGCAAGCGCCGCGTCCGACGGCCCGGCGTCGACGAGAACCGCGCAGCCGCCGGATCGCACGAGAATCGCATCGCCCTGACCCACGTCCAGGACCATGATCGACGGGGAGCGACTCCCGGGCATGACCACCACGATCACGAGCGTCGCAGCGCCCACGAAGCTGGCAATCCGCGCACGTGATCCGCTCCGCGGCTGCGGCCACCACACCCACGTCGCCACCATTGCTGTTACGACGACTGCGCTCCACACCGCAGTTGAACCCGTGGCGAATATCACCGACCCCGGCACCGCGGCACACCACGCCGAGTAGCGCGCCACCGCGCTCATCCCCATGCCGGCTGCCGTGAGGATCCACATCCCCAACGATTCCACGAGCAGCCCAGCGCCAAGACCCGCAAGCCCTACCGCCATGCAGAGGGTAACTAGAGGAACCGCCACGAGATTCGTGACCGGTCCCACCAAGGGCACCGTGTTGAACGCGGGAACCGTGAGCGGCATGGTCACCACCTGCGCGACCACGCTCGCGGCAAGGGCGGGTGCCAGTTTTGACAAAGGACGCGGAAGGGATGTTCGCGCCCACGCAGTGGCGAGCGTGCCAAGGAGAACCAGGCCCACCACCGCGCTCACCGATAAGGCGAAGCCGAAATCGAACGCAGCAGCCGGACTGATCGCGAACATTCCCATGCAGGCGATCGGAATCGCCGAGAGCGGATCGCCGCGCCTGCCCGAAACCATGGCGCCGCCCGCTGCAGCCAACATCACAAATGCCCGCAACGTCGATGCCCGACAGCCCGATATACCCAGATACGCCACGGCCAACATGAGCACGCACCCGACTTGGGCGGGTAGTGGCAGATGCGCGCGTCGTGCCAGCAACCACACGATCGCCGCCAGCACTGCGAGATGCGTGCCTGAGACCGCCAGCAGGTGCGCGACCCCACTCAAGCGGAACGCCTCCTCCGCGGCCGTGCCTCGCAGCCGATCACGACTGCCGATCAATACGCCTTCCAGCAGTGCTCCCCCATCCCCGCCGATCACGGCCAATCGCTCCCGACACCACACACGCACGGGCCCGAGCCTGCCCGTCACACTCCCCGACCACGAACCGATCTCACCACGCACGGCACGTCCTTGCGCGGCGGTGCCGCTACGCCACATTGACCGCGCCCAGGGATCGCTGCGGTCCGGCACCGCGAACCTCGTCGCGAATGTGACAGAGCGGCCTGCGTCCGGAACGTCCTCCCCAGACGGCCATACGACCTCCACCTGAGATCTCGACGCCCCTTCACCAGCATCGAGCGCAATCGTGACAACCCACCTCTCGCCGGCCGGTCGCGCATCATCCATCACGCGTCCCGACCACTCGCCCCACTTGGACGCCTCCAGCCGTGTGCCTGCAACCCGCACGTCGGCCCAATAGAGCGATCCGAGCACTCCGCCCAAAATGAAGCCCGCTAGGATCAGTGCGGTGACCCGACACCAGCCTTGAGTACGCAGGGCACACGTTGCCGCAGCGAGCATTGCCACACCGACTACAAGCCAGAATACGGGCCTGGCCGGATCGATCCGGCCTCTCCAGAGGGCGCCCTCGGCAACGCACACGCCGAGCCACATGGCCCCAGCAATCCAGAAAGACAGCGGAATCGCAGGACGAGTCACCGCACGATGAACCACTCCACCATGGACAGTGTCGGTCGCCGCGCTCACTGCAGGGTCACAAGATCCTCAATAGCCGCGAACTTGGCCTCACCGATACCCGTGACCCGCATGAGATCCTCCGTGGCGAGGAATGGACCGTTCTCCTGTCGGTCATCGATTATCGCCTTGGCCGTGGACGGTCCCACACCCGGCAGTGTCTCCAGCTCCGCCTGTGTCGCCCTGTTCACGTCGATCAATGCCGAACCTGCCGACGAACCCGCTGCCGATGGCGACGGGCTCTGCGCTGCAGAGGCGGGAGTGTCGGCGACCGTCGGCGCACCGCCTGCCACGAGTTCATCCTGAGTTGGTATCCGGATCTGCTCGCCATCCACCACCACACGTGCGAGGTTCACACCCTCCTGTGCTGCCGTTCCCAAGAGCCCGCCCGCGGCCGCAACTGCATCCGAGACCCTCTGGCCGAGCAGAACGTCGTACACACCGGGCCTCAGGACCGCTCCGACCACATGCACAGCCACCGACTCCGGCAGTTCTGGCACCCGAGACGTCTCGATAGACTCCGACTCCACGAGCTCGTCGACAGAATCCTCTTCGAGCGAGGCGCCCGGCACTTCCTGTGCACTGGCGAGATAGACCCCGTCTGACTCACTGGGCCACCACCTCACTGCGGCGAACGATATCGCGACCACCATGAGTAGAAGCCCCGCGACAAGGACCGGACGACTGACATCGGCGAGACCGGCTCGCCGCGCCAGTTCCCGCGCTCGTTCTGAGATCGTCTTGGACATACGAAAACGCCCCCTCTGTCTGTGAATGACGGAGGGGGCGCCGTATGTTGTCAGTAAACCGCGGACGTCTTACCCGCGACCACACGATTTCTTTCCACGGTCAGGTATCTGCCGAGGAGAGTCGATCAACTCACTACTTGGCGACGACACTCACGAGCTTGCCGGGTACCACGACGACCTTCTTGACCTCGACGCCCTCGAGCCACGAAGCGACCGCTTCGAGCGCCGCGGCCTCAATGACGTCCTTGGGAGCTTCGGTGGCGATCTTGATCTTGGCGCGCACCTTGCCGTTGACCTGCACCACGATCTCGATCTCGTCGGCCACAACAGCGGCGGGATCGAACACGGGCCAGGGCTCCAGGTGCACGGAGTCGGTGCCACCCAGAATCTCACGCCAGAGCTCCTCGGCCATGTGCGGCACGTAGGGAGAGAGCAGGCGCGTCAGGTTCTCGGCGACCTCGCGCATGAGCGGCAGATCGCGCGAGCCCTCCGCAACAGCGTTGCGGTAGTCGTACGCGGCGTTCGTGAGCTCCATGAGCGCGGCAATCGAAGTGTTGAGCTGGAAGCGCTCGATATCCTCGGTGATCTTGCCGATCACACGATGCATCTCGCGGTGCAGCGTCTTGCCCGCCTCATCGGCCGGCGTACCCGAAAATGCTGGGGCACCAGCGCTCTCGTCGGCGGTCTCGTCTATGAAACGCCACGCACGGGCCAGGAAGCGATACATGCCGTCCAAACCCTCGAACGACCACTCCAGGTCCTTGTCCGGCGGGGCCATGAACAGGATGTAGGCGCGCAGGGTGTCGGCACCGTACTTGGCGATCATGTCCTCGGGCGCGACCACGTTGCCGCGCGACTTGGACATCGTGGCGCCGTCGAGCTTGACCATGCCCTGCGTGAGCATGTTGGTGAACGGCTCCTTGAAGTCGATCAGCCCCATGTCGCGGAAGACCTTGGTGAAGAAGCGCGAGTAGAGCAGGTGCAGGATCGCGTGCTCGATACCGCCGATGTACTGATCGACGGGCATCCAGTAGTCTGCCTTGGCCTTGTCCCAGATCGCCTCGTCGTTATTGGCGTCGCAGTAGCGCAGGTAGTACCAGCTGGAACAGGTGAACGTGTCCATGGTGTCGGTCTCGCGCTTGGCGTCGCCACCACACTTGGGACAGGTGGTCTCGTAGAACTCAGGGTGGTCGGCGAGCGTCTCGCCCTTGGTCACATCCACGTTCTCGGGCAGCACGACCGGCAGATCCTTCTCGGGCACCGGCACCAGACCGCATGCCGGGCAGTGGATCGCGGGGATCGGGTTGCCCCAGTAGCGCTGACGGGAGATCAGCCAGTCACGCAGGCGGAAGTTGATGGAGCCGCGACCTTGGCCGCGCTCCTCGAGCCACGCGATGACCGCCGTGACGCCTTCGCCGTGCTTGCCGGTGGGCGTGCCGGTGAACTGACCGGACTGGACCATGATGCCCTCGTCGGCATGTGCGACGTCCCAATCGACGTCGTTGACCACGCGCTCAGGCTGATCTTTCAGCTGCTCGTAGAGCGGATCGTCCTCACGCACCACGACCGGCGGGATAGCCAGGTCGTACTTGCGTGCGAAGTCAAAGTCGCGCTGATCGCCGCAGGGCACCGCCATGACCGCACCGGTGCCGTAATCCATGAGCACGTAGTCGGAGACCCAGACCGGCACCTTCTCGCCGTTGACCGGGTTGATCACGTAGCGGCCCGTGAACGCGCCGTTCTTCTCGCGCTCGCCCATGGAACGCTCCACGGCGGTGGCCTTTGCGGCGGTGTCGACGACCTTCATCACGTTGGCGGCGTACTCGGTGCCGTGGACGAACTCGTGTACGAGCGGATGCTCCGGTGAGAGCAGGAAGAACGAGCAGCCGAACAGCGTGTCCGGACGCGTGGTGAACACGGTGACGTTCTCGTCGGACGCGTTGCCGTCGGCGTCGCAGATCACGAAGTCGACCTCGGCACCCTCTGAGCGACCGATCCAGTTGGCCTGCATGGTCTTGACGCGCTCGGGCCAGCCGGGCATCTCGTCCAGATCGTCCAGAAGTTCCTGGGCGTAATCGGTGATCTTATAGTAGTACTGCTCCAGATCGCGCTTCTCGACCACGCTCTTGCAGCGCCAGCAGACTCCGTCGCCAATGACCTGCTCGTTGGCGAGCACGGTCTTACATCCCGGACACCAGTTGACCGGTGACTTCTTGCGCTCGACCAGACCACGCTCCCAGAACTTGAGGAACGTCCACTGGCCCCATCGGTAGAAGTCCATGTCGCTCGAAGCGATACGTCGATCCCAGTCGTACGAGAACCCCATGCGACGGAACGACGCCTCCTGCTTCTGAATGTTGGCGTACGTCCACGTCTTGGGGTGCGTGTTGCTCTTGATCGCGGCGTTCTCTGCCGGCAGACCGAAGCTGTCCCATCCCATGGGATGCAGAACGCTGTGGCCCTTCATGGTGAAATACCGCGCGACCACGTCGCCGATGGTGTAGTTGCGCACGTGTCCCATGTGGATGTCACCACTGGGATACGGGAACATCTCCAGGCAGTAGTACTTGGGCTTGTCCTCATCCTCGGTAACCGAGTAGAGGTCATCTTCCTCCCAGACCTTCTGCCACTTCACTTCAAGTTCATGCGGTTCATACTGACGTGCCACAACGGCCTCCATGCATGCCGGGAACGGACTCTACGCATAATAGCCGACGAGGGACGCGTCCGAAACCGCCCGTGTGGTTCAGGCCACTCCCCAACACGCAGCCTACCGGCCCAGCACAACGTCGATGCCGAACAGAATGAGCTCGAGCTTGCTCTCCGGGAGCACGCCAACGCGATCCACCAGCGACGCGCGGTCCAGCGTAATGACCTGCGAAACGTTGGCCACCGACTCCTTTGGGAGTCCCGTGGCTGCACAGTCGAGCGCCACATTCCCAGGGGCGTCAGCCCAGCGCTGGTTACTGGTGAGCGGTACGCATACGATCGTTGAGATCCGACTGCGATTGAAGGAGTCACTCTGGATGACGACCACAGGACGTCGGAAGCCGGGTGCAGAGCCGACAGACTCGCCTAGATCAGCCCACCATATCTCGCCTTGGGCGATCACCATTCGGAGTCTTTGAGCAGACGCGTGGCAGCCTTGGTGGCGAACCCGCTGTCCGCGGGTGATTCCTCCACGCATAGTGCGTTGAGGGCCGAGGTCACGTCGTCATCGGAGTGACGAGCGACATACTCCCGCACCGCCCGACTGTAGAGCTGACTCCGCGACTGATTGAGCTTCCGCGCGAGTTCGTCGGCATCAGCGAACACTTCGTCTGGTATGGATATCGCAGTCTTCATACCAAAAGTATAACTCGCCGACGCGAAAGAGGCGACCCCTCTACACCGCGCAGCCCTGCCATGGCTTGATCTTCGCGAGATCGCTGGCAAGTTCCGTTTGAGCGACCTCGGTATCGTAGGCGGCCTGAGCACGGAGCCAGTAGCCGTCGGAGAGACAGAAGAAGCGACACAGGCGAAGATCGGTATCCGCCGTGACGGAGCGATTGCCCTTCACGATCTGGCCGATGCGCTGCGCGGGAACCCCGATCTCCTTAGCCAACCGGTACTGTGAAATGCCCATGGGCTTGAGAAACTCCTCGAACAGGATCTCGCCAGGGGTGACTGGCTTGAGCTTTGTTACCATCATCATCACCTTCTAGTGGTAGTCCACGATCTCGACGTCCGTTGGACCGGCGGAGGTCCACCGAAAGCAGACTCGGTACTGATCATTCACTCGTATGCTGTGCTGCCCCATTCGGTTTCCCTTGAGGGCTTCGAGACGATTGCAGGGAGGTACCCGCAGGTCGTCAAGACGACCCGCGATTTCCAGTTGCCGCAGCTTGCGCCTGGCAACCGACTCGATAGCGACGAAGCGCTTCACCCGTATGCCGCCGACAAGCTTCTCAGTATCAGCGTCTTTGAACGATATGATCATGGACATGATAATAACGCGTCGCGTTAGTAACGTCAAACGTGATTACCGAGTGGACCTCAGGAATACTGCAATCCGCCGACCGCTGCCATCACCGGATCCCCCACGCAGTACGCGTAGCCGTTCAGCGTCGTCGGGTCGCCCGCGCTCGGCGGTGCCGGGTCCACGCTCAGGAACCGAGCGGTGTCCGGGTTGTAGTACCTGGCCGGCAGGTAGTAG
>Ga0209121_10000524_pt1 | contig 40579 bp, 33 predicted proteins | sample Cruoilmetagenom3_FD_187292 | JGI IMG/M metagenome (GOLD analysis project Ga0209121, IMG submission 187292) | Oil polluted marine microbial communities from Coal Oil Point, Santa Barbara, California, USA - Sample 3 (SPAdes) (version 2) | ecosystem: Environmental > Aquatic > Marine > Oil seeps ... | reverse complement strand
CGCAGAGTGACACACGCTGCAGCGTTCAATAATCAATTCTTCTGCATCGACCGCTTCTTCCTCCATTTCCCCCGTGTCCTCTGTATCTTCTACTTCGACCATTTCCTCTTCTACGGGGGTCGGGGAGGCCTGGGCGCAAGCGACAATCAGGATCAATAAAAATAAACCTGACAGGCTGATGAGGATCCATTTTCTGTTCATCTTTCACTCCTTAATTGATAGAGAAAGAAAAGGCTTTCTTCTGATTATAATCTGAGAACGGAAATTTTGGGTGCTAACGAATATGCTCAATCATTTTCCGGTTTTTTATGAAATTCAGAGATTTACTGTAGCTGAATCGGTGACGAAAGGGTAAAAAAACCCCCGGCCGGCGTATACCAGGGGTGTAAGAAAATTGCATCTTAAAGCGGCTTTACAAATATTGCAACCGGGAAGATTATAACATATATTTTTGTGAGCTGTCAAATTAATATTGTGTGGTGAAAATAGGTCCAAAGTCCCGAATGATTCACCATCAGCTCCTGTATCTATTCAGCTTGGTCCTTTAGGGAGCCGAACCAGGTGGTGAATATTTTAACCAGCTCTCCACGGCTGTCCGTCCCCATGGCTTTTGCCACCTCATCAGACAAAGCTGCGAAGACTTTGGCGGTCTCTTCCAGGGCGCGCCAGCTATCCGCTGGATAAAATCGCCCGAAGGCATTCATCAAGCCAAGGTAAGTATCCGGGGTAGACCATTCTCTTAAGCCATTTCCCTGGAAGCTTGAGAAATTATCCTGATGGCGGACAATGAGGGCATGCCAGCTCAGCATCTGCAGCAAATGCTGCTTCGAAGCCCAATCGTAATGTTTGGCACGCCATAATTCGTTCCGGCGCAGGTATTTTGCCAGCAGGTAGGCGTCCTTCCAGAAGGCAGCAATCGTGTGATGCAGTTCTTCTGGGGAGGGCGTTGATGGGGGGATTGGTTTTCCGCCTGGTTTTGGGAGATCCTTCGCCTGCTTCTCCTTATCCACCAGAACCTTATAGCCAGGTTCAAGTTCTGAGGGAAGGCTGAGGTGAAATCTCTCCAGCGATGCCAGAGGGTAAAAGTTGAATTCAACCATCACGCCCCCGTCATATATTACGGTACGCTGGTAAAGGGATTTCTCTTGCAGTGTGAGGGTCAACCATACCGGCGCGAACTCCACCCACCAACTTTCATCTTCCAGATACTTTTCAGGATAAGCGGTGAACAGGATCAGATCGACATCGGACAGGGCATCGGTTTTCCCTTTATGCGCATAAGAGCCGTACAGAATCATAAGCCGGATGTCATCCTGATCTTTAGCCCATTTCTTGATCAATTTAATTAAGGCTTCTGCCTGGGTCATGGCGATCTTCTTTCCGATGGGATGGATGTTTTGAAAACTTGACCATTAAAAATAAAAAGCTCCTCGACCTGGACTCGAACCAGGAACCTAACGGTTAACAGCCGCTCGCTCTGCCAATTGAGCTATCGAGGAATGCGTTAGGAATTATACGGAAAATGAACGAGGGTGTCAAGCATTTTGGCTCCGTAAAAACCGATTATCGCCGCGCTAGGGATACAGATTGCACCCGGTAATGATTGTCTCAATCATCAAATAGATCTTGTATGGACTAATCGCTTGTGTTTACTTCACCAATGATGGACTTAGCAAGCTGGTTCAGGATTCGTTTTTTATCGTCATCCATCTCCTGGCTGGCAGCGTTCCAGTATATGTCCAGGAGCTCAATTTCACTCATGCTGCTGGCGGCACGTCCCTCTGGCAGGCGAACGCGTGCATGCATCTGGGGGCGCTTGACCAGGTGGAATTCGAATGCTTTGGCTGCCAGGGACCTGAGAGCGCCTTCGTCGATCAGCGCTTCCCATTCCCGTTGATATTCAATCACCATGCGAACGATGGCATCCTTGAGGGAATCCTGCGGGGGTAGGGCGGATTGCAGAGTCGGGTTGACATCTTTGTCCGTCTCTAGTCTGACAAAGATATCAATAAACGGCCGGATATGTTCCAGTTCACGCCAGGTAACTTTTGTTTTTCCTTTACAGACCTCCGCTATGATGAAATACTTCTTATCCTGAGCTTCACCAAAATCGACCCGTTCGATAGAGCCGGGATAGATTACCGGGGGATGGCCCCCTTCATTTAAATTCTGCGGCTTGTGGATATGTCCCAGGGCAGCATAATCCAGGCGGGGGTCTTTAACCAACTTTGGGGGCAGGACCAAGTCCCCTCCCAGCATAACCATTTGTTCAGAGCCGTACATGGCTCCCTCCACCGAGGCATGGGCGGTCAGGATGGTTGGCAGCTCAGGATCTGCCTGTGACAGCCAGTTCTCGACCAGTAAATTGAGTCGGGCTCCCAGCTCTTCATAGACCTTGGTGGGATCCGTCCCACCGAGGTCCAGGCTGGCCATCAGGCCCGATCGCGGCACCCAGGGAAGCGCCAGCACCTGCACCGGCAACCCTTCAAGATCTTCAGGTTTGAGAAATTTGGGTTTATGAAGCACGCGCACATGGGGCACTTCTAGGGTGTCAAACTCCTGGATGGCGTGAGCGCGGCCGGTGGCAGGGGAAATATCGTGGTTGCCGGTCAGCAGCAGGGTGGGGATTCCAGCGTGGGAAAGCGCCATGATCCGCTTACCCCACTCCCGCTGGTAGGTCGGTGCGGGGGACCGATCTTTATAAGCATCTCCTGCAAAAATGACCAGATCAACCTTTTCATCTATAGCAGTGTGGACGATCTCATCCAGGGACTTGAGGAAATCCATCACGCGCATTGGCAGCCCAGATTCCGGATCATGCCTGCCGTAGTTAGCCATATCAATATGGGCATCAGCAAAATGGAGAAGTTTAACCATAGGGTAATTATACCGTTATATCTTGTGTCACTTGATAACATGAACCCGCTTACTCAGAATCAATCGGTCATATCGCCATTTGCAGGAAAGGGGTTATCCATTCTGGACAATGCCTTGGAGACCCCAGATGTGGTATAAATGCTTTCAATGACAAGCCATACAAAGTTTGTTCTTTCAGCATAAGAAGATGAATCACCCCCCGATTAAGGTTCACGGATGAAAATTGTCAGTATCGCCGCATCTTTTGTCCCCGCTAATACAGCGAACAGCATCCAGGTTGTGAAAGCCACACATGCCCTGGCAGTGCTGGGACACCAGGTCACTTTATTTGTACCTGGGCAGGCGGATGCCGGCTGGGACACGCTCAAACGCCATTATGGTTTGCAGAAAGACTTTGAGATTCGCTGGGTCAGGGAAAATTTAGCGTTTCGACGCTATGATTTTGCCTTCAAGGCTGTGCGTGCAGCAAAGCAGCTTTCACCGGACCTGGTTTACACCTGGGTCCTGCAAGCCGGCGTACTGGCGTTATGGGGCGGTTTGCCGGTGGTCCTGGAACTGCATGATCGGGTCAGGGGCAAATTTGGTCCCTGGCTGTTCAAGAGGTTCTGCGCCAGCGCAGTGCGTCATCGATTGCTGACCAATACCCGGTCTTTGTCCCAGGCTTTGGAGAAGGATTATCGACTGGATGCGGATGCAATGGATGTGCACGTGGCGCCCAACGGTGTGGAGCTGGCGCGCTATCGGGACCTTCCAACCCCCAAAGAAGCACGACAGGCACTCGGGCTTTCGCAAGGCTTCACTGCCGGTTACACAGGCCATTTTTACGCAGGGCGCGGTATGAGTTTAATGATGGATTTAGCAAAAGCGTTACCGGATGTCAACTTTCTTTGGGTGGGCGGTGATTCATCTGATGTGACCCTCTGGAAAAAACGCCTGGAGGCACAGGAAGTTCGTAATATCACTTTGACAGGTTTTATTGATAACGCTGCCCTTCCGCAGTACCAGGCTGCCGCGGATGTGTTGCTGATGCCCTACGGCACCTCTATTGCCGGCAGCGGCGGCGGGGATTCGGCTGAGATTGCCAGCCCAATGAAGATGTTCGAATATTTGGCAGCAGGTCGGCCTATTCTTTCAAGTGACCTGCCGGTCATTCATGAGGTATTATCTGATCAGAACACGATTTTTTGTCCCCCCGGGGATCTTGACGCCTGGAAGTCTGCCTTATCTGAGCTGAAGGAGTATCCCGGCAAGTGTGCCAAACTGGCTGCTGCCGCAAGGATGACAGCAGAAAAATACACCTGGCGGTCACGGGCTGAAGCAGCTTTGAAGAATTTTCTGTAGAATATTTGATGAATGCACATGCATAATAAAGACTTGAAACAAAATATTAAATTGTGGTTCCTCATCGTTCTGGTGACAGCCATCCTACTGAGGGTGGTTTTATTTCTCACCTACCCGGCTGTTTCCTACAGCGACACAGCCAGCTATCGGCGTTCAGCCAACGCCATTTTGGGTGGGCTCAAAGAATATGATGGAACACGCACCCCCGGTTATCCAGCTTTCATGGCGATGGTTGGACCAGACCGTGCGCTCTATGGCGTTCAGCTCCTGCTTGGTTTAGGAATCACCCTGGGGTGGTTTGTGATCGGCTGGAAAGCCAGCGGCAAGCCCTGGTTTGGTACAGCGGCCGCCCTGGCACATACCCTCAACCCGGGTCAGTTCTTTTTTGAAGCGAACCTGCTAACAGAGACTTTATGCACCTTTCTGCTGGCTGCAGCGCTCTTCGGTGCCTTCCTGTGGCTGCACGACCCACGGTACCAGACCTTCTGGATGGGACTGACGATTGGATTGGCTTCCGCTTTGGCCACCCTGACCCGTCCCCTGTTTATTTTTATGCCAGTGTGGCTGGGCGTGTGCCTGGCTTTTTCACTGGAAGATCGAAAGCTGCGGTTTAATTGGCGCCCATTGGTGGGCATCTTGCTGCCAGCAATCTTGCTGGTGGGGGGATGGATGCGGTGGATCCAGACCAATTATCATGTTTTCAGCGTGACAACCATGGGTGGTTACCACCTTGTGCAGCATACGGGCTATTATTTTGAAGACGTCCCGGATGAGTACGCAGTTTTACGCGATGTTTATTTGGACTACCGTCAGGCACGTCTCGCAGAGCGTGGGACCCAGGGCAATACCATTTGGGATGCCATCCCGGCAATGCAGGAAGCCACTGGGATGAATTTTTATGAGCTTTCACGAGTTCTGCAGGAAATTTCTGTGAAGTTGATCCTGAGCCATCCCTGGCAGTATGTCTCCCGTGTCCTGAGGGGCTGGTGGTTATTCTGGCGAGCGCCTGTTTACTGGGATCAATCCGCGCTCCATCCAATCTCGATTGCTGAAGGTTTTCATTATATGATCCTTGGTCTGCGGGGCTTGATCTTTGGGATGAATGTGATATTTATACTCACCAGTTTAGCCGCATTATTTTCAAAGAAGCTGCGCCAGATATGGGACGTAGTCCCTTTTCTCTGGCTGCTTGCCGGGTCCATCTGGGCGACATCCGTCCTTTCTTCCATGCTGGATCATGGCGATAACCCACGTTTTTTAGTGCCTTTACAGAGCGCAGTCATCTTCTGGGTCTTATGGATCGGGATGAAATCCTGGTTCTCATGGCAGGCTGTGAGAGGACGTGAGGAGTGATTTTTCTGAGATGAAACAAAATAAACAAATCAAAACGATCCTCGCACATTTGGCTGTGATTGCTGTCAGCAGCCTTATTCTTGGTGCGCTGATGCAATTGGTCTTGAATGCGGGAGATTTCCTACCGGGGTTCTTTACAGCTTTTTTGTTGGTTTTCTTATGCAGCCTGGGGCTGTATGCAGCCTGGCGCGTGACCGGGCGTGAGCAAGCCCTGGCCTGGATGATGACAGCTGCTTTCCTGGTCCGGCTGGTTTTTGTGGGATTCTTTGCCTGGGGGCTTCCCCGCTTAGGGTATCCCGAACGGCCCCAGCAAGCAGGATTTGTTTTTGAGGATGCTTTTCGCAGGGAAGAAAACGCCTGGTCGCTGGCAAAGTCTGATCAACCTATCCTCCGTGCTTTCAGTGGAGAATATGAAGTTGATCAGTACGGCGGGATGCTGGCGCTCAGCGCAACGGTTTACCGGTTGGTCAGCCCGGACATTTATCGGCCCTGGTTAATATCAATCATTTCAGCAGGTGCGATGACCCTGAGCATCCCTTTTCTGTGGACCGCACTGAAAGGCAGGTTTTCACAAAAAACCAGGTTGTGGGCCGGGTGGATACTGGCACTTTACCCGGAGGGGATCTTGCTGGGTTCAGCGCAGCTGCGGGAGCCATTCTTTATTTTGTTGATGACGATCATGTTCTGGTCGACACTCAGGTTTCGTGAAAAAAAGAAATACGGCGTTACCCTGCCTGTCTTCATCTTAAGTGCAGCCAGCCTGTTCTTGTTCTCTTTTCGCATCGCGGTTCCTCTGATTGGGGTGATGCTGCTGTTCATCTGGGTGGATCTGTCCAAAGATATTCAAAAGAAATGGATCAAGGTTGCGGTTTGGACGGTGATCCTTTTAAGTGTGGCTGCTGTTTTGTGGTTGATGAGTTACTGGGTGGATGCGGTTTTATGGTGGGACACCCTGGTCACGGTCAGACAGTCGGGCAGGGTTCAATTTCACCTGGAATCCCTGCCGCATTGGCTGCATTTTCCCTTCATTCTGGTATACGGCATTTTGCAGCCGGTACTGCCGGCAGCCATGGCAGCGCCAGCCCCCTGGATCTGGCATGGATTGGGAATTTTCCGAGCCTTGGGCTGGTATACTTTGCTGCCGCTTTTGGGCTATGTCCTCATTCGTGTGTGGGGAATGGCACCAGACCGTAAAAAGCGTTGGCTGATCCTGATTATTTTGATGGTTTGGGGATGGATCCTTGTGGCTTCTGCGCGTGCTGGTGGGGACCAGTGGGATAATCCCCGTTATCGAACTATCTTCCTGCCATGGATGGCACTGGCGGCGGGATGGGGCGTGTCGTATGCTCGAGAAAAGCATGATCGATGGTTGTCTCGGTGCATAATCGTAGAAGGCATTTTCCTGGCTTTTTTCACCCAATGGTATTTCAGCCGCTATTATCCAAGCATGCCAAGGCTTGAGTTCTGGATCATGATCGCCCTGATTTTGTTCTCGAGTTCAATGGTCATTCTGGGTGGCTGGTTACATGATCGCAGGAAACGCAAGGTCTTAACCAGGGATGAGTCTTGAACGGATATGACTGGAACGGAGTATGATCCTGGGGAGGGACTACGGGCATTCCTTGACCGCAGCGATGGGCAGATTATAATTCATTTGACCTGATGGCCATGACCCAAAATCTACCTTACCCATGAAAATGGTGTACGGGACAAAACTTTGACTCAATTGGTTGAACAGGCTGTGGACCAAAGTGCTCCTGGAGGGTAATGTTTGGCTTGCGAGCTGAATGAACCCATCTTTTAACCATTTTAACCCGGGATGTGGTAATTTCAGGACCTTGAGGTCTAAATCACCAATTTGCATTACCTGGAGGATGATGAATGAACAAAGCACTTAAATGGTCTGAAAAGAGAATTTGTGTGACTGGCGGTGCAGGTTTCCTGGGAACACACTTAATAAAGGATCTCAGGGAACGCGGTACAGAAAATATCTTTGTTCCCACGATCGACAACTATAACCTGGTGCAAAATGCGGCCATTAAACAGATGCTGATTGATGCAAATCCTGATGTGATTATTCACCTGGCAGCACATGTGGGCGGTATTGGCGCGAATCGAGAGCACCCGGCAGAATTCTTTTATGATAACCTGATGATGGGTGTTCAGCTGATGCATGAAGCCTACCTGGCTGGTGTGGAAAAATTTGTAGCCATTGGTACCGTGTGCGCTTACCCAAAGTTCACCCCCGTGCCTTTTAAGGAAGAAAATCTGTGGTTCGGCTATCCTGAGGAGACAAACGCTCCATATGGTTTGGCGAAGAAAATGCTGCTGGTTCAATCGCAGGCCTATCGACAGCAATACGACTTTAACAGCATCTTTCTACTACCCGTGAATTTGTATGGCCCCGGGGATAATTTTGACCCCCGCAGTTCCCATGTCATCCCAGCGCTGATTCGGAAATGTATAGAAGCCCGGGAGCAGGGTCAGGATCATATTGTTGTCTGGGGCGACGGCTCACCCACGCGTGAGTTCATCTATGTCACAGATGCGGCACGAGGCATTGCCCTGGCTGCGGAACGATATAATAAATCAGACCCGGTTAATATCGGTTCAGGTTTTGAAATCAGCATCAAAGACCTGGTTGAAAAAATAGCCAGGATGACCGGGTTCGATGGGAAACTTGTGTGGGATACCTCCAAACCTAATGGTCAGCCCAGGCGTGCATTGGATACCAGCCGGGCCAAAGAAGAATTTGGTTTTGAAGCCCAAACAGATTTTGATGAAGGACTGCAGACAACAATTGATTGGTATCGGCAAAAGAGGAAATAACTCAGACATCATGGAAAACGCACAGCAGAACAACCGCCAGATTCCCGTGATTTACCTCAAACCGTCCACCGGCTGGCTGCCGCTGGATTTTGGGGAGCTGTGGCGATATCGTGAGTTGATTTTCTTCCTCACCTGGCGTGATATTAAGGTGCGTTATAAACAGGCTGTTCTGGGGATTGCCTGGGCTGTGCTGCAGCCCTTGTTGACCATGGCTATCTTCAACTTGATTTTTGGGGTTTTACTTAAAACGCCTTCTCAGGGCTTGCCTTATCCATTGTTTGCGCTGACGGCGCTGCTGCCATGGCAGCTATTTGCCACAGCGCTGCAGCGGTCGAGTATCAGTTTGGTTGGAAATGCCAACCTGATCACAAAGATCTATTTTCCTCGCATTGCGGTACCCCTGGCGACTATCTTCGCTGCGCTGATCGATTTCTCGGTTTCCTTTATCGTTTTGCTGGGAGTGATGGCTTATTACGGCGTTTGGCCCGGGTTGAACATTTTATGGCTGCCCCTGTTTGTGCTGCTGACCTTACTCACCTCCCTTGCAGTGGGATTGTGGCTTTCTGCGCTGAATGTGCAGTATCGTGATATCCAGCACATGGTACCGTTTTTGGTCCAGGTGTGGATGTATGCTTCGCCAATCGTTTATCCAATTGAAACGATCCCAGCGGGATTGTGGCGCAGCCTTTACAGTCTGAACCCCATGGTAGGTGTTATCCAGGGTTTTCGCTGGTCGCTTATCGGCGGTGATCGACCCGACATCACCATGTTGATTTCTGTTGGCGTGGTGTTGGTTTTGTTGATCAGCGGTTTGTATTATTTTAGACGTATGGAAAAGACTTTCGCGGATATTGTTTAGGAGCCTATGTCTGATATTGCTATCCGGGTTGAAAATATCTCAAAGCGCTATCGGATCGGCCTGGCACGTTCGCGTCCAGATACGCTGCGTGACCTGATCCTGTTGAAGGTGCATCAGGTGCGTGGTTGGTTTAAGGCCAAAAGGGACACCCGTTATCATCCGCCCTCGCATATCTGGGCACTCAAGGATGTGACCTTTGAGGTGCAGCGGGGTCAGGTGTTGGGTGTCGTGGGGCGGAATGGTGCCGGAAAAAGTACGCTTCTTAAGGTTCTATCGCGGGTGACAGATCCGACAAAAGGCTTTGGTGAGATCCACGGCCGGGTAGGTTCCTTATTAGAAGTCGGCACGGGATTCCATCCGGAGCTTTCCGGTCGCGAGAACATCTACCTGAACGGTGCCATCCTGGGGATGAGGCGTGAAGAAATTAACCGTAAATTTGATGAGATTGTTGAGTTTTCTGAGGTCGGAAAATTTATCGATACACCTGTGAAACATTTTTCAAGCGGCATGTACCTGCGCTTGGCTTTTGCCGTGGCTGCGCACCTCGAGCCTGAAATCCTCCTGGTGGATGAGGTGTTGGCAGTGGGGGACGCCGAATTTCAGCGCAAATGTCTGGGGAAAATGAATGATGTCGCCCAGGAAGGGCGCACGGTGTTGTTCGTCAGTCATAATATGTCTGCGATCCTGCGCCTAACCCAGGAAACGATTGTCCTGGATCAGGGGAAGATTGTGATGCGCGGTCCAACCCCTGACGCGGTTGATCATTACCTCAATATGGGTCTGACCAAGCAAGGTGTGCGCGATTGGGCGCCGGAAGAAGTTGCGGATGAACGCAATCCGTTTATACCGGTTTCTCTGCGGGTTTTGAATCCCCAGGGTCAGGTCGTGGATACTGTCAATGCGGCCGATGGTTTTGCAGTTGAGGTGGAGTACAATTTAAAGGAAGCGATCAGCAGCTTGCGTGTTGGGTTGTATATGATGACCACACGCGGTGAGTTTATCTTTACATCTTTTGATACGGATGATCCGGAACTGTTTGAGACCTATACAGAACGTCCCCCTGGGCGTTACATTAGCCGCTGTCAGGTTCCTCCTTATCTCATGAACGAAGGTCGCTTTGTGTTGGGTGTGAATGCCAGCAGCTATCGCATTCAGCGTTTTTTCCAGGATGACAAAGCCTTGACATTTACCGTGGATGCAACTGGAGCACCTGGAACTCAATGGCCCGAAAAGCGTTTGGGTCCTATACGCCCGAAACTAGATTGGAAGATCAAGAAAATTAATTCATATGATGAATCGAAGAAGACTTAAAAAAATTTTGGGTGAACTTCCCTATACTGTTGAACTGTATTGGCATCTGGTTCAACGCCATAAACCCTGGCAGGCACACTTCAACTTGGACCTGTTGGAAGCTGAATTGCCTGAAGCGGTACGCCAGGCAGAGGTTTGGGCGAGAGCTGCCGCAGCGAAAAAAAAGGTCTTTATCTTTACTTCACTGCACTATTGGATTGAATTTACGGCTTTTCTCAGCGTCCTTCTAGCTGGCGAAGGACATGATGTGACGTTATCTTTTCTACCCTATGCCAGCTGGGATAAACCGATCAATAAATTTGATCTCCGGCGGCAAAATTTATATGCGCGTCAAATCCTCAGCCCTGCCAGCTCACTTATCAGGATCCAGTCTCTGATGGATGTCCGACCGATTTCGGGGTATATCTCCCGGGAACTTGAGTCGCAAATTGAGCAGGTCAGCATGTATGACACGCAATATACGCTCCAGGTCGAAGAGGTTGACAGGCAAAATGCGATTTACCAACTCCGCCATGAACGAAATCTGGAAACTGCCAGGAATGCACGAGCCTGGCTCGCGGCACATCAGCCTGATGTGGTGATCATCTCCAATGGCACCATCCTTGAGATGGGCGTGGTGTATCGTGTAGCTAGAGACCTAGGCATTCCAACGGTCACCTTCGAGTTCAGTGATCAGCGCGAGCATATCTGGCTGGCGCAGAATTCAGAAATTATGCGCCATGATACCGATGACCTTTGGGCAGCCCGGGGTGGAGAATCCCTCGATGAAGACCACGTGGGGGCGCTGCAAGCCCTTTTTTCTGCTCGGGAGGATGCCAAAACCTGGAAGGACTTTACAAGACAGTGGCAGGAAACGCCCACAGAAGGCGGACAGGCCGTGCGTAAGAGAATTGGGTTGGATGACCGACCGGTGGTGCTTTTAGCGACGAATGTCCTGGGTGACAGCCTGACATTGGGACGCCAGGTGTTCAGCAAGACGATGGCTGAATGGATTGAAGAGACTGTGGCTTATTTCGTGAACAGGCAGGATGTCCAGCTTGTGATCCGCGTTCACCCCGGTGAATCACTGACCCATGGGACGTCTATGGTGGATGTGATTAAAGCAAAATTGGGTGACACTCCCCCACATATTCATCTCATCGATCCACAGGAAAAGATCAATACTTACGACATCCTAAAGGTTACTGATTTGGGATTGGTGTATACTACCACGGTGGGATTAGAAATGGCGTTGCGCGGTATTTCAGTGGTGGTGGCTGGGCAAACTCATTATCGAGGGCGGGGATTCACTTTGGATCCTGACAGCTGGGATGCTTATTTTGAAACCATCGAAAGGTGTTTGAGCGACTTTACCGTTGTACACCTGTCCCAGGAAGAGGTTGAACTCGCCTGGCGGTATGCCTATTTATTTTTCTTTGCTTTCTCGAAACCTTTCCCCTGGCACCTGTTGGACCTCAAGGAGGACATCAAGGCCCGTTCGCTGAGTTTTGTCCTGGGTGAAGAGGGGACGCAGCGCTATGGTGAGACACTGGCATACCTGACGGGAAAACCCCTAACCTGGTAATTACTGCTCATGTTTAAACGATGCCGACAGGAGATTGAGGTAAGGATCCTGTATCACAACACCCAATGTCGTGGTATGCTGTGGTCTTGTCCATCTCTTCAAATTTATGATGATGTGTAATATCCTTTTCATTACCTACTAGATTGTGTAATTTCGAATGAGCAACCAGGAAATTAAAAAGAACGTCCGTGAATTCTATGACCGGGTAGGCTGGCAGAAGAACAGTACGGACTGTTTCCAAAATGCCCAGTATGAAGACCTGCGTCCTGTCTCAAGTGAATACATCCACCGTGCTCACATGCGGGTCAAACATCACCTTCCACAGCAAGGACGTTATTTCCTTGATGCGGGTTCCGGACCCGTGCAATATCCCGAATACCTGACGTATTCGGAGGGATACCATCGTCGAATTTGTATGGATATCTCCCTGATCGCCTTGCAGGAAGCACGGGCTCAGCTTGGAGAACATGGGATGTTCATTGTGGGGGATATTGCCCATTTGCCTTTTAAATCGGATACTTTTGACGGCATTGTTTCACTGCATACGATTCACCATGTCCCCATGGAAGATAAATTGGGATCCTATGATGAGCTGTACCGCACCCTGAACCCCGGCAAATCGATGGTCATTGTCAATGGATGGACCAATTCACCTTTGATGAACAGCCTGAATGGTTTCATAGCATTGATGAAACGCTTTCATGCCTGGTGGGATCGCAAGGTCAGGCAGAAGCAACTTGATCAGCCCCTAACAGCGCCCTCACCAGAACCTGATACAAAACCTCAAGAAACCCCCACAGCTCCCCAGGGGACATATGTTCAAAAACTCAATGCCGAATGGCTGACACAAGCCCTCGCGGATCGGATGTCGTATCAGATCCTGGTGTGGCGCAGTGTGAGTGTCCCATTTTTACGGGCGGTGATTTATCCAGAGTGGGGCGGTAGGTTCTGGCTGAAGCTTTTATTCTTATTGGAAGAAGCCTTCCCGCATCTTCTAGGTCGTATTGGGCAATATCCTTTGGTTGTCATTCATAAGCCTTGCGCTCCAGAGAGAGATGGGGAGACAACGACAGCGCGTGGGTTATAATTTACACTGGTTACCAGGAGCAGAAAATGGATTGGACTGACAAAAATGTACTCGTGACGGGTGGGACAGGATCCTTCGGCAAGAAATTTGTCGAAGTAATGATCAATGAATATCACCCTGCCAGATTAATTGTATACAGCCGTGATGAATTGAAGCAGCATGAAATGCGCATGGCTGGTTTTACACATCCTAACCTGCGTTATTTTATCGGTGATGTGCGCGATCTGCCCAGATTGAAACGGGCCTTTAACGGCGTGGATATCGTCGTGCATGCAGCTGCTCTCAAGCAGGTCCCTGCCTGTGAATACAACCCGATGGAAGCGATTAAAACCAATATACTGGGAAGCAGCAATGTGGTCGATGCTGCGTTGGATGCGGGTGTTGGGAAAGTGCTGGCACTCAGCACAGATAAGGCGGTCAATCCGGTCAATCTCTATGGGGCCACCAAGCTGGCTGCAGAAAAATTAATGGTTCAGAGCAATGCCTATGCCGGTGGAATGCAAACGCGGTTCAGCTGTGTGCGATACGGAAATGTGGTGGGGTCGCGCGGCAGTGTTGTACCGATTTTCATCAAGCAGCGTGAGACCGGCGAAGTGACCCTCACGGATGAGCGCATGACCCGGTTTTGGATTTCTTTGGATCAGGGCGTGCTTTTTGTGATTCGCTGCATTGAAGAGATGCACGGCGGAGAGGTGTTTGTTCCAAAAATCCCAAGTATGAAGATGCTGGACCTGGCTGATGCTATCGCGCCCCATGCAAAAGTCCGCATTATTGGCATTCGTCCTGGTGAGAAACTCCACGAGGTGTTAATCTCAGAAGATGAAGCGCGCACGACCGTTGAATTGGACGATATGTACGTGGTTCAACCCGCGGCTGCCTTGTGGTTCGGTCATTTCTGGGAGGATATTGGCAAATCCTTGCCGGATGGTTACCATTATGCCAGCGATAATAATTCTGAATGGCTGACGTCGCAAGAGATCCAGAAGATGGTAGCGTCGATCGAAGAAGAACTGGAGCAAGGCCAGGAGCAATGACACGCTTGCTTGTGACGGGCGCCACCGGCTTATTGGGATTGAATTTAAGCCTGAGGGCTTCCGAGCAGAGATACACGGTCATAGGGTTGGCGCACACACGCAAGCTGCGGGAAATCCCATTCGAATTGCAATATGTCGATTTGCTTGACACCCAACAGGCTCTGAACGTGATTCAAGATACCAAAGTGGATGCCATTATCCATTGTGCGGCGATTGCCAATATTAATGCCGCTGAGCAATTTCCTGAGATCACTCAACGTTTGAATGTAGGAGTGCCGGCGCGCCTGGCTGAAAAGGCAGCTGACTGGCAGATCCCATTTATCCACATTTCCAGTGATGCAGTTTTTGACGGCCGTACGGGAGGATATGTCGAATCGGATTCCCCAAATCCCTTGAGTCTATATGCTAGATCAAAACTTGAAAGCGAAGAAGGTGTGCTGGGAATCAATCCAAAAGCTATGGTTGCCAGGGTTGTTTTCTTTGGCTGGAGCCTTTCCGGAACGCGCAGTTTATCAGAGTTTTTTTTCAACAACCTGCGCGCCGGCCAGAGCGTGCAGGGATTCACGGACACATATTTTTCGCCGCTCTACGTGGAAGATTTGGCGGACCTTCTTCTAGAGATGCTGGCGCGGGGACTTTCAGGCGTTTATCATGTCACCAGCCTGCAAGCGATGAGTAAGTATACGTTTGGCGTGAATATTGCGCAGCGATTTGGATTTGACCCCTCGCTGATTGAACCGGTCAGGGCTGCCGATCTGGATCGCGGTGCAATCCGTTCTTTGAACCTGACCCTCAAACCGGATAAATTGCAGGCTGACCTGGACTGCCCGCTGCCCACAGTTGATGATGGAATCGAAAAACTCTACCAGCGCTGGCAGGAGGGGTATCCAGCATATTTGCAAAGACTGGCAGTTTGAGATGGAGGATTCAAAAATAGAAATGAGTAAGGAGACACGATGACATTAAAAATTGGTAATCGCTTTCTCGGACCAAAGGATCCAACATACTTTATTGCCGATATTGCGGCAAACCATGACGGCAGCCTGGAGCGCGCCAAAATGCTGATACGCCTGGCAAAAGAAGCGGGGGCCGATGCGGCGAAATTCCAAAATTTCCGCGCACCGAAGATCGTTTCCGAATACGGATTTTCGCATATGAATGCACAGGTTTCACACCAGGCAAAATGGGAAAAATCCGTCACAGAAGTCTATGCCTCAGCTTCCATTCCCTTTGAATGGACGCCAATTCTCAAAGAGACCTGCGATGAAGTTGGGATTGATTATTTTTCATCGCCATATGATTTTGAGGCGATCGATATGCTGGCACCTTTTGTCCCGGCTTATAAGATTGGCTCCGGGGATATCACCTGGATCGAAGCCTGTGAGCGAATCGCCGCCAAGGGAAAACCTGTGCTGCTGGCAACCGGTGCGTCGGATATTGGCGATGTGCAGCGTGCGGTGCATGCCATCCTGGCGATCAATTCTGATCTGGTGCTGATGCAGTGCAACACCAATTACACTGCAGCAGATGAAAATTTTGCAAATATCCATTTGAATGTGCTCAAAACCTACCGGAGCATGTTCCCAGGCCTGGTCTTGGGATTGTCTGACCATACCCATGGGCATGCAACGGTATTGGGAGCGGTCGCATTGGGTGCGAGGGTGGTTGAAAAACACTTCACCGATGATAATGACCGCGTGGGACCGGACCATCCCTTTGCCATGAACCCTGAAACCTGGGCAGAGATGGTGACAGCTACGCGACAGTTGGAATGTGCCCTGGGATCCGGGGATAAATTTGTGGCAGATAATGAAATGGAAACCGTGATCATCCAGCGCCGCTGCTTACGTGCAGCTCGCGATATTCAACCCGGCGAGGTTATCACCCGGGAGATGATCGATGTCCTGCGCCCTGCCACACAGGGGGCGATCATGCCCTATGACGTTCAGGGTGTGGTTGGTCTGAAGGCGATTGAACGGATTCCCGCCGGACAGGAACTGCAATGGACGCAATTTGGTCAACCATAAGCAGTTGCGCCCTGATTTAGAATTCGGGAAGTTTTTCTGATGCGAGTGCTTTACTTTACGGAGGGCGACAGCCCACATGACCGCAGGTTTTTAAGTGCCCTGGGCGACACGTCGCATCACATTTTTGCCCTTCGTCGAACGTCATGCACACCAAAAACACCTTCAGGCGTTACTGAATTGCGCTGGCCGCAGGGGAATGTGGACTGGTCAAGCTGGCATGGATGGGAGTCGGGGATAAGCCAGTTTAAACACATACTTGCACGAGTCAGGCCGGATATCCTTCATGCAGGTCCCGTTCAGGGACCGGCACTGCTGGCTGCGATGGCGGGTTTTCATCCCCTGCTGACGATGTCCTGGGGGTCTGACTTGCTGTTACAGGCGAATCGCAGCCCCTGGATGCGGTACGCCACCCAATTCGCACTTGCCCACACAGACCTTTTTCTAGCTGACTGCCAAACAGTGGCTGATGAGGCACAGCGCTACGGATTCCTTGTTGAAAATATTGTCCAGTTCCCCTGGGGGGTGGATTTAAACCACTTTTCAATGGAAAATGGCTTAGAAGACGGTTTGGCACTGCGACGTACCCTGGGATGGGATGATCAATTTGTGATCCTGTGTAATCGCACGTGGTCAGCACTGTATGGTGTGGATGTGCTGGCGAATGCCTTTGCCAATGCAGTCCATTTCAATCAAAATCTGCGTTTGTTGTTGGTGGGCGATGGTCCCCAAAGGGATTTGATCCGCCAAAGGTTAGAGCCGCTGGGAAAAACGGTTCATTATCCGGGTTGGATTGACATTGAAGCGCTTCCTGGAGCCTATTGTGCCGCGGACCTTTTTGTGAGCCCCTCTCACTGCGATGGGTCATCAATCTCGCTGCTGGAGGCCATGGCATGCAGTCGTCCAGTCCTTGTTTCCGACATCCCCAGCAATCGTGAATGGGTCAGGCCGGGGGTGAATGGCGGCCTGTTCCATGATGGCGAGGTTGGCTCATTGAAAGATAAATTACTGGATATGCCTGCTGAATCCGGCTTGCATCAATTTGGGATCAGGTCACGGGAAATCGCAGAAGAGAAAGCAAACTGGAACGAGAACTTTAATAAACTGCTGCGTGCCTATCAAAGTGCCGTCAAACAGGTTGTAAAATGACGATCACCTGTAATGTTGAACCAGCAGTTTCCTGGTTTCTTTATTTCGGATTGGAATGCGGTGTCTTATCGAGCTGGAGGTTTTTGGCGAAGGCATGTTTTTTGCGTTAGAATTTATTCAGAGCTAAATTAGTCTTTGACTTGATATAGGAAATGAGGCTGGACATGAAAAAACAACCGATTGTCTTGATGATAATAATCCTGTCATTGGCAGCGCTGGCATGTCGGATCCCTTTTTTGGGGAAATTACTAGAAAAGCCGATGATTTCAACTAAATCTTTACCAACCGACACAGCGGTACCACAAATAACAGCCTCTGTAACTGCTTCTGAAGCAGCATCCGAGCCGACGATTACGGAACAGAGCAAGGACATCCCCTCGGCAACTGCCCTTTATCAAGCTAATGGTGTGGAACTTACGCTTCCAGACACTTTTCAGTTGGGGGATGTGGACAGCAGCCTGGATACGCTTATGAACAGCTTGCCATCTGATGCCCAACTATATGAGCAGATGATGCGGGATTTTTATTCAGAGAATAAAGATGACATCATATTGTGGGCTTTTGATACTGAAGATCCAACTAGAAATTACATCAATCTTCTGATCATCAGGAATGAATCCTTAGCAGGAATTCCCCTGTCAATGCTCACGACCTTCGTCAGCGCACTTATCGATGAAGCACTGGAGAGCGTGCTGCAGGAAACAATCACCATTGGTGACCGTGAGATGCTGCGTCTTGTCACCACTGCCCAGGTTAACGATGACGAAAATTCCCAGGTGATTTATTTGTTTCAAGAATCAGGAGCATTATGGATGCTGGATTTCTTCACCAATCAGGAGAATATCGAATCTCAGCTTCTGACGTTTGATACTGCCGTGTCCTCTTTCACCATCAGTTCGTCGGAGTGAATGTCAGATGCCTTCCTTCAGAGACGACTCAATTGTTGCTATTATCCAGGCCAGGATGGGTTCCAGCCGTTTGCCTGGGAAGGTGATGAAAGAGATCGGCGGGACGCCCATGTTGTTTCATGTGGTGCTGCGGGTACGTAGGTCTCAATATATCGGTCGGGTGATTGTGGCGACCACGTATGAACCCGGTGATGATCCTGTGGCAGATTACTGCCGCCAGCAGGGGATACCCTGCTATCGGGGGCACCCACAGGATGTGCTGGATCGCTATTACCAGGCAGCAAAACGCTTTCATGCGCAAACGGTTGTGCGCCTGACCGCAGATTGTCCTTTAATTGATCCCCGGGAGATTGACAGAACGGTAGCGGCTTTCCTGGAGTCGGGTGTTGATTTTGCCGCCAACCGGCTGCCGGCGCCCTGGCAGCGGACCACGCCGATCGGCATGGACACCGAAGTGGTGTCCTTAGAAGCCCTGACCAGCGCCTGGAAAAATGCACAGGCAGATTACGAACGTGAACATGTCATGCCTTACATGTATGACCAGGAAGGGCGCTTTGAGATTTTATTGGTTCAACATGACCCAGATTGGGGGCAGTTCAGGTTAACGGTGGATACCCCAGAAGACCTGGAATTGGTTCGCTGTATTGTGGATCATTTTAATGGCTCCAACGAAATTTCACTGATTGAGATCATAAGATTCCTGGAAGCACACCCAGAAGTTCACAGCATCAACGCGAACACAGCGCATAAATCGTTCACTGATGTTGACGAGCGCTATACTGGCGTGTTAGGGAGGATTGACTCTTGAACACAAAATCAAATCATGACAGCTGCCAGCTACGCTTGGTTTGGATCGTTTTAATCCTGCTGCTTGCGCTGACAGCCTGGACCTCACGTTATTGGCTGAACGGAGAATTTGGCCTATATGAAGATGATCTGACGTTTCTCCCCGAAGCGATAGAAGCGGATTTTGGGGAAGTGATGGAGATGGTCTCCGGGTATTTCTCCACGCTTGATGAGCAGGGACGCCCATTAATGTGGTCCTGGGTGGTACTCTTTGGGCATCTTGGGTGGCAGTTAGGCGGGTTACAGGGGATGTATGTCCTGGGATTTATCATCTGGCTAATTAATATCCTGATGTTTGTTTTCCTGCTTTGGCGTATTCATCGTCAATTTCTATTTATAATTATTGGCGGGTTCGCCTATGTGCTGTTTGCCGCGGACACCAACCAGGCGTTTTTATTTAATGCGTTTGGTTTACAAACAGCGCTCTTTCTCCTTTTAATTGCCCTTCACCTATATTTGATAAAGAATCATTGGCGCTGGCTTGCTTACGTCTTTCTCACTCTGGTGTTGTTTAATTATGAAACGCCATTCTGGTTGTTCCTGGCTGCCCCACTGTTAGCGGAGGATAGGGGGAAATCATTAACACGCCGTCTGGTTGTCAATACCCTGATCGTGGCTGCGATTTTTTTGGCTGTATATCTGCTACGTCTGTCAGTGGGGGAATCTCGGGTCGCAGGCATGAGTCTCGCTGATATGGTCATCACTCCCCTCAAGCACATGCTGATCGGACCCCTGGTAGGTTTGGGGGCTTACGGATTGCGCCCCTTCCAGGTGCTTCGGAGCCCATCATTCAGGTTGATTTTCACAGCTCTATTGAGCTCTGGTATTTTCTTGTTGATTTTCATTGGGGTCACACGCAGAATGAAAACCCTGGCTTCAAAATTATTCTCGTTTAAAAAGGGCTGGTGGAATCGTCTGGATGAAAGAACCCAGCGTGAGTTAAGCTTGTTAATTGCCGGTATGATCATGCTGGTGTTTGCCTATCCACTCACCGTAATTTTACGCCCCTATGCCATCAGCGGCCGGGAAACGCGCGTTCATATGGCTGCAGTGGTAGGCGCGGCGTTGATTGTCGCCAGCGCGATGTCGCTTTTAATAAGGGCAAGTAAGAAGAAAGCCATTCGCACAGCCATCCTGGTTTTGTTCAGCCTGGTGTTGGGATTTAATTTCGCCTTTGGGTTTCTGATCCAGCAGGATTATCAGAGCGCTTGGGACCTACAGCAGGGATTCTGGCGTGAATTGCTGCCCCTAATCCAGGACGTGACTGTGGGCACGGCCATCCTGATTGAACCTACCGGGCTGGAAGATGTGCTGTATATCAACGCCAATACCTGGAATCTTCCCAAACTACTGCCGAAGATGTTCTTTTTCCCGGAGGAATGGTCACCTCCCCCCAGAGTTTTCAGGCTGATTGAAGGGTGGCAAACCAACATCATCCGAATTCCGGGTTACTTTACTCTGGATGGTTCTAACAGCTTTGCCAATATGGTGGTATTTGGTGATTTCAACCAGAAGAATTCGATCCTCATCACCACGGGCAACGGCGTTCTTGAACGTCAATTTCAAACCACAGTCATGGGAGAATCGATCCAGCTCAAACCGCTGGGTCAGGACGTTCTAGAAACGCTGGATACACGACCTTTATACAAGCTGTTGATGGGTGAATATTAGATCTGTAACTGAGGATGATATAATTTCACCACACCAAAATGTGAGTTGTGATTAATGAATTGTTTGTTATGTGGCTCTGAAAAACACCATATTTTCAACCGGGTGAGTTCTTTCGATGTTTCGCTGGTTTATCTGCAATGTGAGCAATGTGGTTTTATTTTTCAATCGCAGGAGGAGAACCACGAAGCTTTGCAGCCTGGTTTTTATGCTGAAACATATCGAAGGGTTTACCAGGGCAGTGTGACGCCTACTGGCAAGGATATCTGGATCCAGGGTCAGCGTGCGGCTCATCTGATTCATCTATTAGACAGCACTCAACCCGAGCGATTTAAGCGAATGCTGGACGTTGGAGCATCAGCAGGAATACTCCTTGAAGCTTTTCAGCGGTTTTATCAGAGTGATGTGATGGGTGTTGAACCCGGAGATGCCTACAGAGCCTTTGTTAAAGCAAAGGGATTAAAAATGGTCACTTCGCTCGAAGAAGCCCTGGAAGCAGATACACAAAGATTTGATTTGGTCACGATGATCCATGTGCTAGAACACTTACAGAATCCAATAGAAACATTGAGGGTGATCAGGGAAGAGTTGCTGGCGGAGAATGGACTGCTCCTGCTGGAAGTTCCCAATTTTTATGCGCACGACAGTTATGAGCTGGCACACCTCTCTTGTTTTACGCCCCATTCCGTAGTAGAGATGGTGAAACAAGCCGGATTTCAGGTGACTCATTGCCTTCAGCATGGCGTTCCAAGATCCAAATTACTGAATTTATATATCACAGTGATGGCAGAACCTCTGTCCGAGGTTGTAGAGGTGCCCGAGATTCGTCCTGACCGCCATGTGCGTCTCAAACGGCGCCTTGGTTTTTTATATCGGCGTTTTGTTCAAAAGTTGTTCCCACATCGAGCCTGGCTGTCCCTTCCTGAAGAAAAGTTGGTTTGATAAGATGCCTTTACTCACCCTGTTCACAGCCCCAAAACCTTTCGCCGACCCGCATATCGACATGATCCAACGCAATACGCTGCACAATTGGCTTGCCCTGGGGGAGGAAGTCCAGGTGGTCGTGATCGGTGATGAACCGGGGATCGGAGAAGTCTGTCAGGAATTGAATATTCTACACTTGCCCGATGTCCAAACCAATCAAATGGGCACGCCGCTGATTAGTTCCATCTTCAAGCTCGCTCGCGGTGTCAACGATTCACCTATCTTGGCTTATGCAAACGCTGATATCCTGTTCTTGCCTGATCTGCTCCCCGCTGTTCGCAAACTAGCTGAGGGAAGACCGCATTTTCTGGCTGTTGGACAGCGTTGGGACCTGGATGTTATTGAACCGATAAGCTTTTCAGACGACTGGGCAAATGGGTTGCAAGAACATCTGGGGCATGGTGGACGTTTGCATGGACAATCCGGCAGCGATTATTTCATCTTTCCCCGCGGCTGTTACTCGCAGATCCCGGAATTTGCGGTTGGCAGGGCAGGTTGGGATAACTGGATGATTTTCAGAGCACGCTGGCAGCATTGGCCAGTGATTGACCTGACTGGGACGGTGACCCTGGTTCATCAAAACCACGATTATGCCCATCTCCCGGGTGGGATCGTTCATTTCTACCAGCCTGAAACAACTGTGAACGTGCGCATCGGCGGAGGTCGCCGGACGATATTCCGCTTATCGGATGCTACACACGCGCTGGTCGACGGCGAGCTGCAGCGCCGCAAGTTGAAATGGGCTACTTTCTGGCGCGAAGTGGAGATATTCCCACTGGTTTGGTTGCATTCAAGGCTCTTGGGTTGGGCTGGGTTTGCCCTGTTCCATCCTATCAAGGCCTTTAATGAGATTAAAGGTTGGCTGGCGTATAAGCTGAAAAGGGATCAGCAGTAAGCAAAACTAACAGGATTAATTTATGCCGCGACTAGGACAAAACCCCTCTCGGGGACAAACCCTTGACTATCAACCAGCTCGAATCACGGTTGCAGTGCTGGTTTATGCGCCCCATCAAGCCGGTTATTTCCAGGACCGGTTGGATGTCACCCGTTTGACGATTGAAAGTATTCTTGCAAACACACGGGAGCCTTTTGACTTGCTTGTATTCGACAACGGCTCCTGCCCGGAAATGGTATCTTATCTGCAGTCCCTTCATGAAACAGGCTCGATCGATTTCTTGATCTTATCCAATCATAATATCGGCAAATTAAATGCCTTGAAAATCATCTTCGACTCGGCTCCAGGAGAAATTGTGGCTTACAGCGACGATGATGTATTTCACCTGCCAGGTTGGCTTGGTGCCCATCTTCAGGTGCTGGACACTTTCCCCAAGGTGGGTGCTGTGACGGGATTTTACATTCGCCAGCGTGTGGCGATCAGTTCTGAAAGCACCCTGGCTTTTGCGGCAAAGCCCAGGATCGAAACACAGCGGGGCTTGCTGATGCCTCGTAAATGGGAAGAAGAATATCTGATCAATTCTGGTCGCACCCGGGAAACCTATAATGCTGAGGTTGAGGGCATTGAAGATGTGATTGTAAAGGTCCAGGGTCTGGAAGCCTGGGTTTCAGCGCATCATTTCCAGATGGTGTGTCCGAAAGTTGCAGTCCAAGAGGTGCTGGCGGATATGCTGCCTGGCGGATGGAGCGAGCAATCCATGGGGCGGATGGTGGAGATGGATGATCTGATGGATGAAAAAGGATACCTGCGTCTATGCACCCGGGAACAAACCGTCCGGCTGATGGGAAATGCCCTGTCAGAGGAGGTGGTCGACCTGGCTGCAGATTCGGGGATTTCCGCGAAGGCTGCCAGGGTTGATGTCCAAAACAACCGGTTGATCAAGCGCCTTGCGCAGGTGAAATGGATCCGCTATCTTCTGCAGGGGATCGTAAACCGAATTTATCGCTGGCTTCATTAGAAGGACACATTTTTGTTAATGTCATTGCTGTGATTTTTCGGATTAGCCCAAGGTTGTGCAATCTTTAGATTGACAGTTTTGATTGGTTAAAAATCAGGAAATGCAATATGAAATTCTTAATCGCGGGATTGGGTTCCATCGGCAGACGTCATCTGCGCAACCTGCTGACCTTGGGTCAAAAAGATATTTTGCTTTACCGGACGCACAAAAGCACCTTGCCAGACGAGGAACTCGTTTCGTTCCCTGTTGAAACGGAATTATCTGCTGCCCTGGCGCACCATCCGGATGCCGTCATCGTAACCAATCCCACTGCGCGCCATCTGGATGTGGCATTCTCCGCTGCACAGGAAGGCTGTCACCTCTTCATAGAAAAACCAATCGCTGACAGGTGGAGCAGGGAAGTTAAATCACTGCAACATATTGTGACAGAAAAGCAGCTAAAGACGCTGGTCGGTTTCCAATTTCGGTTTCATCCCACCCTCATGCAGATTAAAGATTTACTCGACTCTGGATCATTGGGCAGGGTTTATTCTTTTCGATGTCACTGGGGGGAATATTTACCGGGCTGGCATCCCTGGGAAGACTACCGGCAGTCGTATGCTGCTCGCGAAGACCTGGGCGGGGGTGTGGTGAACACCCTGTGTCATCCCCTTGACTACATTCGCTGGCTGTTTGGCGAAGTTACATCCCTAACCGCTGTAACTGGGCGCATTTCTGAATTGGATTTGGGGGTGGAGGATGTAGCGGAAATTATCCTGACCCTCAAGGATGGAGGCGTTGGCTCGGTTCACCTTGACTATTTCCAGCGTCCCCCAGGGCATTGGATTCGCATTAACTGCGAAAAAGGACACATCCGCTGGGATAACGAAACCGGTGCTGCCAGAGTCTACAATGCCTTTAATCAGAGCTGGAAAGACCTTGAGCCGCCGCCTGGATTTGAACGCAATAAACTGTTTTTGGATGAGATGCGCCATTTCCTGGCGCTCCTGGTGGGGGAGGGGGCGCCCCGATGCAGCCTGATGGACGGCGTCAACGCCTTGCGCTTAACTGAAGCCGTGCATGAATCGCAGCGCAGCCATCAAACCGTTTTTTTCTCTGAACAGAAGACGATGGATGAGTGAGTTTGCAGTCTGCTACGACTGAGTCGGTATCATCCATTATCTTGTTTTCTCACTGGTATAATATCATTCAGTCTTATTACTAAGGTTGCTAAGGACTCCTCATGCCAGGTGTTATTGAAAAATTTTCTCTCAATGGAAAGACCGCACTCGTAACTGGCGGTGCTGGGCTGCTGGGGAAGCAATTTACCAGGGCATTGGGCCAAGCCGGGGCAAAGGTCCTTGTTGCAGATTTAAACAAAGCGGCTGCCCGGGAGCATGCCCTTCAACTGCAGACGGAGGACATTCAGGCCTGTGAGGTAGGGGTGAATGTCACTGATCCGGACTCTGTCTCCGAGATGGTTGCTAAAGCTGTCTCAGAATTTGCCTCCCTGGATATCCTGGTGAACAGTGCCGCCCTGGACCCTAAATTTGATCCCGATAACCTTGCAGCCCAATCCGCAAATGCCTTCGAGACGTTTCCCCTTGATGTCTGGCAGCGTGCCCTGGATGTCAACCTGACCGGGATGTTTCTTACAAGCCAGGCAGCGGCAAGGCACATGCTCATCCAGGGAAAAGGTGTGATCATCAACATCTGTTCAACCTATGGGCTTGTGGGTCCGGATCAACGGTTGTATGAGCAACCCGACGGTACACAAAGCTATAAACCGGTGTACTATACGGTCAGCAAAGCGGGCGTGTTAGGGCTGACGCGCTACCTGGCTACATATTATGCTGGCAAATCGATCCGGGTGAATGCGTTAACCCCTGGCGGTGTTTACAACAACCATGATGAGTCGTTCCTGAAGGCATATTCCGCCCGAACCGTGATGGGCCGTATGGCACAGCCTGATGAATTGAACGGTGCGATTATTTACCTGGCTTCCGATGCCTCTTCGTATATGACCGGGGCTAATCTGGTTGTGGATGGTGGGTGGACCGCATGGTGAAAAAAACCGAGGTTTTAGCTGTAATCCCTGCCCGGGGTGGATCCAAAGGCATCCCGCGTAAGAATATCCGCGAGTTTGCGGGGTATCCGCTGATTGCCTACAGCATTGCGGCAGGACGCCAGGCAGAGGGCGTGACCCGTGTGCTGGTCTCAACCGATGACCGGGAAATCGCCAATGTTGCCCTTGAATTTGGCGCAGAAGTTCCCTTTCTAAGGCCGCCTGAACTGGCCCAGGATGCTACACCGGACCTGCCGGTTTTTGAACATGTGCTGCGATGGTTGCGTGATAGCGAAGGCTATCAACCTGACCTTGTGGTTCAGCTCAGGCCGACCTCCCCCGTGCGCCCGGTAGGGCTGGTTGACCGTGCTGTTGGAATCTTGATGGATCACACGGATGCTGATTCAGTGCGGGGTGTGGTCCCCGCTGGTCAGAATCCCTATAAAATGTGGCGTATTCATCCAGGGGGGCACATGCTGCCTTTGCTAACCCTGGAAGAGATCAGAGAACCATACAACGCTCCCCGGCAAGCCCTTTCCCCGGTATACTGGCAAACGGGTCATATCGATGTCATCCGCCCGGAAGTCATTGAAATTAAAAAGTCTATGTCCGGCGATACTATCCTGCCGGTGCAAATTGACCCGGCTTTCACCGTTGATATCGACAACCTGTGGGATTGGGCACGTTATGAATGGTTGGTCCAGGAGCGAAACCTCCCAATGGTTTATCCAGCGCATAAAGCGCGCCCCTGGCCGGAGAAGGTTTCATTGGTCGTGTTCGATTTTGATGGGGTGATGACGGATAACCGGGTATGGGTCAATGCAGCCGGGGAGGAGTTTGTTGCGGCACATCGCGGGGACGGCATGGGGATTGAGCAGTTGCTCGCAGATGGCTTCCAAGCGGTGATCATCTCAACCGAATCTAACCCGGTAGTTGCTGCCCGGGCTGAGAAAATTGGGGTGCCGTATTTTCATGGTGTCGGTGACAAAGCCAAGGTATTAAAAACTTATCTTAATAACGAAAGTTTTGATCCCTCACAGACCATTTATATTGGCAACGATGTCAATGACACACCTTGTTTTTCGCTGGTTGCCTGTGCTGTGGCAGTGGCAGATGCGCATCCCGTTGTACGCTGGCAGGCGGATAAAATCCTCAAGCACACCGGGGGCCATGGTGCTGTGAGAGAAATCTGTGATATATTGCTGAATCGCTATCGCTAGAACTTTTCAGAAAGAATACCCTTTGTTTTACTTTAGGAGCAAAACATGACCCGAGAAATACAATTAGGTGAACGCTGGGTTGGTGAAGGTTACCCAACGTATATTATTGCGGAAATTGGCATCAATCATAACGGCAGTGTAGAGACCGCCAGAGAATTGATTAAGGCAGCTTACGATGCTGGCGTGGATGCGGTCAAGTTCCAGAAGCGAACGCCTGAAATTTGCGTCCCGGATCATCAAAAGGAGCAAATGCGCCAAACGCCCTGGGGGTATATCTCCTATCTTGATTATCGCTATAAGGTGGAATTCGGCCAGACTGAATATGAACAAATCGACGCCTACTGTCAATCGCTTGGGATTGCATGGTTAGCTAGCTCCTGGGATGTTCCCTCTCTGGCGTTTATTGAGGCTTTTGAACCACCCGCGCATAAGGTCCCTTCAGCGCTCCTGACGGATCATCAGCTTTTAAGAGCGATGAAAGATTCAGGGCGTCCTGTGATCCTTTCCACTGGGATGTCAACCATGGAAGAGATCGAAGAAGCTGTGGCTATTCTCGGTATGGATAATTTATTGATCTGTCACACCACCAGCAGTTATCCCTGCCCGCCCGAGGAGCTGAACCTTAAGATGGTCCAGACTCTGCTTAATAAATTCCGCTGCCCCATCGGGTATTCCGGCCATGAAGTGGGTTTGGTGCCCTCGGCATTGGCTGTGGCTATGGGAGCTTGCCTTGTGGAGCGGCATGTCACCCTGGATCGGGCCATGTGGGGGTCAGACCAGGCAGCTTCTGTTGAACCCCATGGCGTGCGGACTTTAGTGAAGTATATCCGGGTGACTGAAAAGGCGTTGGGGGATGGACAAAAACGGGTCTATGACAGTGAACAATCGTCTTTGAAGAAGCTACGCCGCTACAGCTATTAAGGTTGATATTGCGATGAGATTTATGACACGCGCCCGAGAATTTTTAAGAACGCAGTCGATACGTATGGGGGTTAATGCGGATATCCGAAAAATGGCCAAGGCTGTTTCCAAGGCCGCACCAGAGCCGGATGATCATAAAATAGTTGTTTCGTTCAATGCGTCCACCCGCATCGCTGGATTGAGCCTGAATGCGGCTTTTGCAATGCTTACGGGATGGTCCTTGCGGCTGCAGGGTGCCAGGGTGGCTCATTTTGTTTGCCAGCGAGGTATGACGCGTTGCGTTTTGGGCACCGACCAGGATGATATCCGGCGACCGCCGCCTTGCCAGAAGTGTATGATCCAAACGGCAGCTATTTATGATCGCTCCGATGTGATCTGGATGGATTTTTATCAAAGTACCCCACTGGCGAAGGCGTTGCAAAATACCGCACTGGCAACCTTACGAGACTTTCGTTATGAAGGTATCCCGTTAGGTGAGTTATGTCTGCCGTCATTACGTTGGATCATGCGGCGACATCACCTGGAAGACGACGAAGCCACGCAGATCCTTTACCAGCACTACATCCTTTCCGCGTACAAGGTTGCCAAGAAATTCGAACGATTATTGGACAAAGTCAAACCGCGTTCGATACTGGTCTTCAACGGGATGCAGTTTCCTGAAGCCACCGCTCGATGGGTGGCGCAGCGCCGCGGCCTGCCTGTTTATTCACATGAGGTGGGCCTGCGTCAAAATTCCGCTTTCTTCACTGCGGGTGAGGCGACAGCTTATCCTGTGGAAATTTCTCCTGATTTCCAGCTCTCTGATTCCCAGAACCAGCGGCTGGACGAGTACCTTTCCAAGCGTTTCCAGGGAGATTTCAGCATGGCCGGGGTTCAATTCTGGCCGGATATGAGCGGATTGGATGCGGATTTGCTTGAAAAAATGGACTCATTCAAACAAGTTGTCCCTATCTTTACCAATGTGATTTTTGATACCAGCCAACCCCATGCCAATGTGCTGTTTTCTGACATGTTTACCTGGTTGGATGCTGTCCTGGAGGTTGTACAGGCACATCCCGAGACACTATTTGTATTGCGTGCCCATCCCGACGAATCACGCCCCGGGAAAGCCAGCCGTGAAAGCGTCACCGGGTGGGTGGATGCGCGCGGCGCAGAAAGCTTGCCAAACCTGGTATTTATTGGACCAGATGACCATTTCAGCTCATACGAGATGATCCAGCGGGCGAAATTTGTGATGATCTATAATTCAACGATTGGGTTGGAAGCGTCAATCTTGGGCACCCCGGTGCTGTGTGCAGGAAAAGCGCGTTTCACCCAGCTTGATACCGTGTTTTTTCCGAAAACCCGAGACGCCTACATGGTGAAACTGTCTGAATTCCTGATAGTCAAGGATTTGACCCTGCCAGAGGTGCATTGCACAAATGCCCGTCGCTTCCTGTATTACCAGCTTTTTCGAACATCTTTGCCTTTTGACCACTTTATTAAACCGGACAACATCTGGCCCGGATTTATGCGTTTGAAGGCGTTTTCCTGGCAGGACCTGTTACCGGAAAATTCAAAAACCCTCGAGGTGATCTCAGAAGGCTTGCTGCATGGTGAGGAATTTTTGCTCCCAGATGAGTAAATATCAGGAATAAAATGCAGGTGATGAGCTGGGGTGGATTAATTCAATTTATAAATTTGCCAACCGTAGGAAAATAAACGCGTATCCAGGAGGGGATCTGGATCAATACAATATCCTCTTTCTCCCAGCAGGGGGCAGGCTGAGGATGACAGGTTGATGTTAAAGATGCGAAATTCACCTTTGAACTTTTTTAAAGGCGTGAACCGGTCCCCTTGAATCCTGAGCACGATCTCATTCCATTTATTGGTATATTCCTCCTCGACACCCATCCGCACCAGTAATTTTGGTTGATTGGAAACCAGGGGCATCATCACGATCACATTTTTACGATAATGCATTTTTTCAAGGATGTCCATACTGAGGTGAGAGTAGAAAATATCATCTCGATCATAATAATCAACGAGAAAATATTCTATCATTTCGACATATTCTTTTCTGGTTTCCATGACCGGGAAGACAGGAGCGTGCTCTGGCGTGACATCTTCTATAAATGCCAGCATTTGATGATTAACCCGGTCAATGGTCAATTGTGTATAAGCGTGTGTGCGATAATGGGTCAGCGAAATGAGAAAGAAGAGGACAGAGATGACTGCCAGGGACCGCGTGAGCCATCTGATGGTTTTCCTTGAGTGGTTGATTGCCTCTACGAGTTGCGGTGCGAGTAAACCGATCAGCACAGCGCCACCCAGGCTGATGGAAAGCAGGTAATATGCCGAGGCATACTCCCAGGGCAGGAGAACGGCGATCCATAACAAAACCCAAACACCCCATCGATAAAGAGCGAATTTGTGGTTAATGTGTATTTTAATGCCAGATATTAGGATGACGACAGCGATGAGAGAAAAAGGCAGGAGGTGTGGAATATAATTGACAAACAGATTGAACCAGCGGGGGATTCTCTCCAAAATGGATGCAAGAGTCAGGGAATACCTTTCCGTAAATGTCCCTTCTGAAATTGACGGCGCACCCCATAAGGATCGAATCAGGAAAAAGGCTGCCATTGACGCTATTATGCAAATGAAATAGATCAGATAGCCACGCCATTCACGCTTTGATAAATGCTTGCGCTGCCATAAGGTGTACCCTGCCCATAAAGCTGAAATGGGTGCCATGATGTATGCTGTTTCCTTTGCCCAAATTCCGGAAAGTCCACATAGAATAGTAAGGATTGCAAACAGGATGTGTGATGGAGCTGTCTTGGATCCTTTGATCTTTTCGCCAAAGAGTATGGAAGCAAGGATGAAAACCAGTGAGAGCGGATCTCCTTTTGAGAGGGTATAGAAGTTTTCAATGATAGGCACGGAGAATATGAAAACCAGGCTGGTGAGAAGGATTTGCCAATCCTTTGCATCCATTTTTCTCATCAACAGCCTGGTCTCAACCAGGAGGATCAGGAAGAGAATCAAATGTCCAATGAAAAACCAGAATGGGTTTGGACCCGCAAGATAAAAGATAAGTGTAAAATACAACCAGTAAAATGGGCGAAAACGCCCTGCTTGAAGATCGTAGCTCATCTTCAAGTCACCATTTAAAATCTTTTGCACTTCAACATACATCAAACCATCATCCATCAACCCAAAGTGGGGAGAAAGCAACCTGGGTGTCATGATTAATCCGGCGATGATAAAAGGGAGGAGGATGATGATCAGTTTTCTTATTCGTTTTGCCTTCATAGGGTAGGTCTCCAGGTCGAGACAATTATAACTTATCCTGTCTCACCACCATATTTCTCATTAAAAAGTTATGTTAAACATGTGATGTGGGAGCACCCAGAATGGTGCGGCTGTTATGTTCAATGGCTTTTCTTAGAATAAACGCATCCAAAAGAATTATGATTAATAATAGGATTTCCTGCTGATATAAATTATAATTTTTATTAAGGCTGATTGATCAATATCGCGTTATAATATCGGTCTCAAAGGAAAACGAAAGATAGAGCTGAAAGTAAACTTATGGCACACAAAATTGTTGCACTGGTACCCATGCGTCATCACTCCGAGCGCGTTCCCGGGAAGAATTACCGCATGTTGGCTGGGAAGCCCTTGTTTCATCACATTATACATTCCCTGAAAGCTGTTCCACAGCTGGACCTGATCATCGTGGATACAGACAGTCTGGTCATCATGGAAGGTTTGTCCGAGAATTTTCCAGATGTTCAGGTTTTGAACCGACCAGAACAACTGCGCGGGGATGATGTCCCTATGAACGAAATCCTGATCTATGATACCGGGGAGGTAGAAGCGGATTATTATTTACAAACCCATTCGACCAATCCCATCCTGCGACCTGACACGATTGCAGAAGCCATTCAAACTTTCTTTGAAGCACTTCCTGAATATGACTCGTTGTTTGGCGTTACCAAGTTACAGACTCGGTTATGGGATCAACTCGGGCGGCCTTTGAATCACAATCCTAATGTACTGCTGCGTACCCAGGACCTCCCCCCGATCTATGAGGAAAACTCATGTTTATATATCTTCTCGCGTCAAACGCTTATTGAGCGCCGCAACCGATTGGGTATCAGGCCTTTGATGTTCGAAGTGCCGGCGGTGGAGGCGTGGGATATAGATGAAGAACTTGATTTCACGGTGGCAGACACGCTCTTCCGTCAAATTAATCAAGCGTCATAACCATTTTGATCGCCACGTTCTGTCTAGAGGAGACCTTCCATGAAGACGGTTTTGATTTCTGCACCTTATATCTTGCCTGAGATGAAGCGGTTTGGACCGGTTTTGGAGGCCTTCGATCTTAATTTGATCATTGCAGATGTCCATGAGCGCTTATCCGAAGAGGAAATCCTGGGTCATGCCGGTGAATTTGACGGCACAATTTGCGGGGATGACCGCTACAGCCGTCGGGTGATTGAAGCATGCAGTCCGCGTTTAAAGGTGATTTCAAAGTGGGGCACAGGGATTGATTCGATTGATCAGGCAGCGGCAAATGATTTGGGAGTGATGGTGGGCAACACCCCCAATGCTTTCACGGTTCCAGTTTCGGAGAGCGTGATCGGGTATATGCTGGCTTTTGCACGGCAGATCCCCTGGCTGGATGACCGGATGAAGGTGGGGCAGTGGGAGAAGATCAACGGTAAAAGCCTCAGCGAATGCACCTTGGGTGTGATCGGTGTGGGCAATGTTGGCAAAGCTGTTCTGCGGCGAGCCAGAGCTTTCGGGATGGAGCTTCTGGGCAATGATATTGTTGAGATTCCTCCTAACTTCCTGTTGGAGTATGGTGTGGAAATGACCGACCTGGATGATTTACTATCAAGATCGGATTTTATCAGCATCAACTGCACCTTGAATCCAACCAGCCGCCATTTGATCAATGCTGAACGCCTGGCGCTGTGCAAGCCTGGTGCGATCTTGATCAATACAGCCCGCGGTCCCATCGTTGAACAGCCTGTCCTGGTGGATGCTCTTCTGAAGAAAAAAATAGCAGGCGCTGCACTGGATGTATTTGAGGACGAACCCCTTCCACAAGGTAGCCCACTGCTTTCAATGAGCCGGGTTTTGCTGGCGCCGCATAATTCCAACTCAAGCCCATGGTTCTGGGAACGCGTGCATTGGAACACAATCCGTAATCTCTTGGTTGGTTTGGGACTCCCTCTTGATGCGCTGCCGGGCTTGCAGGAAAAATATCGAGCATGAGTCGTTTAACCACTGGCGGTGTGGTAAAACCAGACTATATCCCTCTTGGATATGGGTTACGAAAAAGGATACATGTATGAAACAAGATGAATCAAGGCTCTTATTAATCACCGGTGCGGCAGGCGGCATCGGTCGTGCAACTGTCAAGGTGTTTGAGGATAAAGGCTGGAAAGTGATCGGCGTGGATCGCGCCCCAAAGTATGCCGATTTTCCTGAAAACGGCATGTATATCCAGGCGGATATATCCTTACCGGCACAAATTGAAGAGATTTACGATCGGGTATCCGCTTACACCAATACGCTTGATGCCGTTGTGCACAATGCCGCGGTCCAGATCACAAAACCCCTGATAGAAACCACAGCCGAGGAATGGGATCTGGTGATGGCATCCAATTTGCGTTCGGTGTTCCTGGGTGCCAAACTGGCTTATCCGTTTCTGAAGGCGGAAGGCGGGGGAGCGATTGTCAATGTGTCATCCGTCCACGCAGTGGCTACTTCAGCGAATATCGCTGCCTATGCTGCCAGCAAGGGCGGCTTGCTGGCTTTGACGCGTGCCATGGCGATAGAATTTGCTCCAGATGAGATCCGGGTGAATGCCATCCTGCCCGGCGCCGTCGATACCCCCATGCTGCGTGCAGGGTTTGATCGCGGCTTGTCTGGGGATGGGGATGTTATCGAGCGTTTGGAAAATCTTGCCCGCAAAACCGTTAACGGCCGCGTAGGGCAGCCTGAGGAAATCGCCAAATCCATTTACTTCCTGGCAGATAACACCCAATCCTCCTTTATGACCGGGCAGGCGATGATTGTTGACGGCGGCGCAACGGCGCGATTGAGCACGGAGTAGCCTGTGTCTGGCAAGCAATTTTTGAAGAAAATTATTCCCGACAAAGCCTGGCAGTGGGCTTCAAGCCATTACTGGTACTGGTATAACCGTGATCGGCATTTACTTGCCCGGATATTTTCTCCCGTATGGATGAAGAACAAAGCGCGATTGGAAGATTGGCGGGGACGCTATGCGGGGGAGCGCTGTTTTGTGGTCGGCAACGGCCCCAGTTTGCGAAAAACTGATCTTTCCATGCTGGCTGATGAGTTCACCATCGGAATGAACCGCATTTATCTGGCTTTTGATGACTATGAGTTTAGAACATCCTGCCTGGTGTCTGTGAACGACCTGGTGTTGGAGCAGTGCCACCAGGAAATGCAAGCATTGGATATCCCCAAGTTTGTGAGCTGGCGCGCTAGAAGATATTTTGACCCGGGGCTGACGACCTTATTTCTGGATACGGATTACACCCTGCCGGAGAATTTTAATGGTGATGCGACAGGGCGCCTGTATGAAGGATCCACCGTTACCTATGTTTGCCTGCAGTTAGCCTATTATCTTGGCTTTTCCACCGCGATCTTGATCGGCGTTGATCATAATTTTATCACCAAGGGACCAGCCAACCAGGTTGTTACATCTCAGGGCGATGATCCCAATCATTTTGCTGCGAATTACTTTGGTAAGGGCTTCCGCTGGCAGCTGCCCGACCTGGAGGGATCTGAACGTGCTTACCACATGGCCAAGAGCGCTTTCGAGGCGGACGGACGCCAAATCCTTGATGCAACCGTAGATGGAAACCTGACCGTTTTCCCAAAGGTTGACTATGATCAATTATTCTGAGTGGAAATTATTAACTCTGGGTCGTGTGAGATGATCCTGTTAGCACTTTTACCGGTTAGCGCATATTTCCTGCTGTGGTTATATCTGGTAGCGAAGCAGCCCCTTAAAAATTCGACAGGGGCTGATCTGAGACGGGCATTGATCCAATCCAGTCTGTTGTGGTCTGGATACCTGGTGATCGGATCGGAAATCCTCAGCTTGTTCAGGGGAATCTCTGCCCTGGGCGTGGTCCTGATGTGGTGCCTTGCCATTGGGGTGCTGGCTGGGATGCAGTGGAAGGCAAAGGCTCTCCTCGTTGGATGGAAGCGAGTGCGAAAGGCACTCGTCAACGTGCGCTTTGCGTGGTTTGATTGGATTGTTTTTACGGTGATCTGCCTGGTTCTGCTGGTCTTATTGATCACCGGGCTGCTTTCCCCGCCGAATATCCATGATGTCCTGGCTTACCACATGGCGCGCGTGATGCATTGGATTCAGAATCGGTCTTTTGTTTATTACCCAACCCCCTATACACTCCAGTTATGGATGCCGCCATTCAGTGAAATGTCGCAATTGCACTGGTACCTGCTGGGTGGTGGAGATCTGTTGACCTCGCTGCCCCAGTGGACCAGCCTGATCCTTGCTATGGTTGCAGCTTCCCTGTCTGCAGAGCGATTAGGAGCGGGACGTAAGGGCCAATGGCTGGCGGCGTTGTTTGTGCTTTCGATTCCGATTGTGATCCTGCAAGCTTCAGGTGCAAAAAACGATCTTGTCCTGGCTGCGTTATTTTCGTGCCTGGTGTATTTTATCCTCCTGGGCAACTTTTCTCGATTGAGCGTGATGGATTGGTTCACCTGTGCGATCTGCGTCAGCCTGGGTGTACTGACCAAGGGAACCTTTGTATTTTTCGCCCTGCCTTTGCTGCTCTGGCTGCTGGTGGTCATGCTCAAAAGAGCTGGGTGGAAAAGCACCCTCATCTTCGCAGGTCTTGGATTGGCTGTCCTCCTCGTGTTGAATGCGGGGCATTGGGTGCGCAACACCATGGCCTTTGGCGGTCCCCTATCCACGGGTGAGGAAAACTTCCTGATCAATGCCTGGTTTGGGGTGGATGTGTTCATTTCGAATTTATCACGGAATATCGCGGTTCAAATGAACGGGAAATACGGGTTCATCAATGAGGCGGTCCAGAAAATCCTGGATCGCATTCATGCCTGGATAGATCTGCCCTTATTTGATCCGGGACTCACCCAGGGTCCCGCAGAGTTCTATTATGTGCCAAACCGGGAGGAGGTGGCAGGGAACCCCTTCCATTTCGTAATGACGGGATTGGTATTTGTGATGATCCTTGTTGGCTTGTTCAAAAAAACCAGTCAGAAATCAGCCTTGGCATCGTTTTGCCTGGCGCTGGCAGCTTTTTGCGGCGTGATCATTTTCTCAGTTGTTTTTCGCTGGCAGTCGTGGGGTACACGCTTATTTCTCCCTTTTTACGTGATGTTTGCGCCGGTCTTTGGCCTCGTTTTTGGCAAGCACCTATCAGGGATTTCGGCTTGGGCAGCAGGAATTCTGTTGGTGGTTGTTTTAATCAATCCCCTGTTGAATAACTATTCGCGCGCTTTTTCCTGGTCCACGGAAAATCGAAACAGCATCTGGAGGATGTCAAGGAAAGGTTTACTGTTTGCCAACAACCAGAGTATTGAAGGGGCGGTGCTTGAATTAACTCAGTTGATGGCGGAGTCAGGCTGCCGCAGCTATGGGGTTCTGATGCGTCATAACGCCCCGGAATATTTATTATGGGCGACCCTATCGCCGTCTCCAGATGCCTACCACCTGGAACATATCGACGTCGATAATCCCACGCAGGCTCTCTCAAACCCGGATTACACCCCCTGCGGTATAGTCATGTTTGAGGTCGACCCAAAGGAATTTACGATAGATCCTGATTATGAATTGGTTAGTCAATGGCAGATTGGTGAGACAATGCCCTTCTCGTTATATTTGACGCCCATGTATGCTCTGGAAGGGATGGAATAACGACTGTGCAGAACAAACCGCTTGTTTCTATTGTCACTCCTTCGTTCAACCAGGCACAGTACCTGGAAGACACCTTGCGTTCGGTTTTTTGCCAGGATTATCCTCACATAGAATATATCGTGATGGACGGCGGTTCGACGGACGGCAGCCAGGAGATCATCAAGCGTTATGCCCAACGGCTGACATTTTGGGCGTCTGAAAAGGACCGCGGCCAGGCTGATGCGATTAATAAGGGCTTTCACCGCGCCAGCGGAGATATCGTAGCCTGGATCAATTCTGACGATCTTTACTATCAATGCGATGTGGTCAGCCAGGCAGTGAAGGCGCTCACCTCCCAGCCGGACCTGGGCATGGTCTACGGAAATGGAGTCATGGTGGATGCTAAGGGGTACCTGTTGGATTGGCACCCTTACCAGCAGTATGCGTTGGAAGATCTCTTATCCTTCAAGGTGATTCTCCAACCAGCCGTGTTCATGCGGCAGGAAGCCCTCCAGTATGCAGGGTATTTACGCGCTGAGAAACACATGATCCTTGATCATGAGCTGTGGGTGCGTATCGCAGCTAGGTATCCTATTCAGCATGTGGATGCCTATTGGGCGGTTGAACGCACACACGAGCATGCCAAGACGACTGCCCAAGCGGCAGATTTTGTTGACGAGGCCTTCAGTTTTATTGAGAGTCTACGTTCAGAACCGCAATTCCACGATGTGCTGTCGAATTCCGATCTGGAAGTCCGCGCCGGTTTACATATCTTTTCCGCCAGGCGTTTGATTGATGCTGGGATGCCGAAGAGGGCATTGAACCATTTCAGGCAAGCCTGGAAGATAAGACCAGGTGCGGCCTTATCTGTATGGTATAAGTGGGTGCAAGCCTTGGGGGGTGCCCTGGGATTGTCCGGATTGTTCACAGCCTACCGAAAGATCCGTCGGAGACTGCAGCATCATCGGAAGCAGATCATCGTGGATGCGCAAAGCGTACATTGGAAAGCATAAGTATGGCAAGAGCAGCATATCAGAAAATCATACTCAACAATGATGGGCGAATCCTGTCTGATCACAAGACTGATTTGGGGGCAACTCCTCGGATATCACTCGGTTCGACGGTCACGAGGCATCCCTTCTGTGGATGCAGTCCCAGGGAATTGATGCCATGTATGTAGACCGTTATTTTCCCGCTGGCTATAAGGATTTTGTGATGTCGTTGATCGATGAAGGCTTGCAGGAGGTCTATGCCACCCCAGAGCGGGATATTCTCATCTTTTCTGTAAGTGAGAAGGGATCATCATGAGCCTGTTCGCAAAGAAACCTGATTCTCATTCATTTTGGCAGTCTGTGAAGGTCGGCATCGTCAGTATATTAAAAGAGCCAGCGTTCTATATCTATCTCGCCGGGGTGTTGATCTACCTGCCCTTGTTTATGCCAAACCTGAGCGATATTGCCGCCTGGGATGAGACCTATTACCTCGTCAACGGTAAGGCGATCTTCTCCGGTCAACTGCCTTACCTGGCAGACGGACCCCTGTTTAATTTCATTGCCGGCATGTTATATCTGATTTTTCAGAAGTCACCCTTCTGGTTGATCCATGTGAATTCCTGGATGCGCTTTCTTTTATTCAGCTTTGTATTTGTCGGCACCTGGCAGGTGGGGAAAGCGTTTAAAGACGAATTCAACCCGATCATCCTGTTTGGTTTTTTGTTTATGTCACCTTTCCTGACCCAAAATTTTGAATACCCTGCTGATTTATTGTTTGCCCCCCTTTCGGCGATTGCCTTTTCCCAGTTGGTAACCTTCCTGAAAGATCAAGAGGTCAGACATATTTGGTGGGCTTCTGTGTGGTTGGGGTTGGGGATGTTGACTCGCGGGGATGCCCTGATCCTGATCATCGTTGCTGCTGTTTTTGCAGTCTGGTTTGGCAGAAAACAACATGCCTGGTGGCGGTTGATCCTGGCAATCCTGGTCCCTTTCCTTGCGATCAGTGCGGGGTATGTGCTCTTGCGGGGTGCCGTGATGGGTGATTTTGACACCGGTATGGGAGCACGCTCGTATACCGCCTTTGAACAGGGGCAGGAAGCAGCCATGCCGGAAGGCGATGGGCGTTTTGCCGCTCCAACAGAAAGCTATTATGTCGCCCGAGAATTATTCGGCACACCCGAAGAAAATGACTATTCCGTCTTTCGGGCGATCTCGCGCAATCCGCAGGCGTACCTGGAGCGGCTTTGGGCGGTATTGAAATCCGTACCCGGTTTGTTTATGACGGCCTACTACCGCCGTGATGCGATCTTTTTGAGTTTGCTAGCCCTCCGGGGTTTGATCGCATTGATTCAGAGGAAGAAATGGTCCTTAATCATCCTAAACTTGATCTGGGTCCTACCCATGAGCGCCGGGATCGCACGCACATTGGTCCGGGTGGGTTATTTTCGCCTGTTCTATTTTGTGATGTATACCCTGGCTGTGATCGGGTTGCAAGCTTTGCTGGACAGTTTGAAGAAGAATAAGGAGGCCCTGATTTGGGGTGCGTTGCTGGGCGGTTTGCTTGTTGTTGCCCTGGTGCTGGGTGAAGAAGCGATCCAGATGGGCATGCTGGTGTACTTGTGCTGGTTGTGCTTTGTTTTTCTATTTTCACGTCGTTCGGAAAAATACCCTAGCTGGCAAGGAATGGCAATGGTGTTGTTATTGGCTGCGGGATATCTGTTGCGGACGGGGTTGTATGTATATCAGCCGCGTGTGCTGGGAGAGGAGCCCGGTGAAAGGGCAGCCCTGGTGCTGCGAGAAACCACCCAACCCGGTGATGAGATTCTGACCTGTACGGCTTCAGTCGTGTTCCTCGCTGACAGGGAAGTGGCGAATTTCTGCAGTGCGGATATCCCGGAATTTGATTCCTCGGAGGATTTCATCGCATGGATCCGAGCCCAGGGGTTTGATGCGATCTATCTGGATCGGGCTGCCCCTGATGTTTTGCGTGACCTGACCCTGGCGCAAAGAGATCAGGCGCTGGACCAGGTGTTCGGAACTATCGAGGGTGAAGCCTATATTTTCCTGGTAAAACCAGAAAAATAAATCAGCAGATGCGGTCATGGAAGAATGCAAAGTTTCAGTATAATGAAAATAATGCGATATGAATGGCGTTGGCTTATATTCTTCGCTAATTTACGTAATAAGGGTATGTGATGGTTAACCAACCACTTTTATCGGTAATTACACCTTCATACAACCAGGCAAAATTCCTTCGGAAGACGATCGAGTCGGTCTTATCGCAGGAGGGTGTGGACCTGGAGTACATCATCATTGATGGCGGCTCCACTGACGGCAGCCTTGAAATCATCCGGGAATATCAAGACCAGCTGGCGTATTGGGAATCGATACCGGACAAGGGTCAAACCGATGCGATCAATAAGGGTTTTGCCAGAGCCCGTGGAAAATACCTGGCCTGGCTGAATTCTGATGATGTGTATCACCCGGGGGCAGCGGCTGAGGCGGTTGGGTTCCTTGAAACGCATCCCGGTGTAGGCATGGTTTATGGCGATTGCATGTTCATCGATGCGCAAGGGCGACAGATCGGGCGTTTTCCCGCTGTGCAGACTGATTACCAGCGTTTGAGAAGGGGCTACGTGCATATCCCCCAGCAGTCGGCTTTCTTCCGGGGAGACCTCTGGAAAAAGGTTGGCCCCCTGGATCCAAACTTCTATTTTGCGATGGATTATGACCTG